>Ga0308160_10000699_pt1 | contig 57292 bp, 55 predicted proteins | sample PhyFR1_FD_201036 | JGI IMG/M metagenome (GOLD analysis project Ga0308160, IMG submission 201036) | Phyllosphere microbial communities from UC Gill Tract Community Farm, Albany, California, United States - DLSLF.R1 | ecosystem: Host-associated > Plants > Phyllosphere > Unclassified | place: USA...
TGGAGGTGGCGGTGTTGATGACCTTGCCCGCGGTTTCGTCTGCTTCGCTGACGACGTAGGGTGCGTCGGCTGCGCAGTCGATGGCCTGGCCGGGGGCCAGGGTGGTCGCTTCGCAGGTCACTGCGCCGGCCTTGGGGTCGTTGACCTTGACGTCGTGCAGGGGCACGTTGCCGGTGTTGGTGACCACGAAGGTGTAGGCGATGGTGTCGCCGGCGTCGGTGATGCCGGAGTTGTTCTTATCGACCGGGGTGCCGGCCGTCTTCTCGATGGACAGTGCCGGTGCCGGTGCGGTGACCGGGGTTTCGGTGCTGTCTTCGTTGGAGGTCACGCCGCCGTTGTCCGGATCGGTTCCGGTGGAGGTGGCGGTGTTGATGACCTTGCCCGCGGCCTCATCAGCAGCGGTGATCGTGTACGGCTTATCAGCCTTGCAGTTAGCTACTGCACCAGGGGCCAGAGAGGTCACATCACAAGTGGTGGTGATCCCCGGGTCCTGGCCGCTCAGCAGGTCATCGGTGATGCCGATGTTATTTACCGGCAGGTTGCCGCTGTTGGTGACAACAAAGCTGTACGCGATGGTGTCGCCGGCGTCAGTGATTCCGGAGCCGTTGACGTCCACCGGGGTACCGGCGCTCTTCTCCAGCGTCAGGGCCGGGGCGGCCGCGACAGGGGTGGTGGTGGAGTCATCGTCCGTGGCGTTCGGCAAGCCCGTGACCGTGCCGGTCGCGGTAGCCGTGTTCAGAACTTCACCGGCGTTAACGTCCTCCTGGGAGAGCGTGTACGCGTCGGCGGTGCAGGTGACGGTCGCACCGACAGCCAACGGACCGGCCGGGCAGGTGACAGCACCGACCTTCGGGTCGTTGACCGTGACGGTCTCCAACGGCACCGTGCCGGTGTTGGTCACATCGAAGGTGTAGGGAATGGTCGACCCGGCGGTGTTGCCGCTGAGTTCCCCGGCCTTCTTATCCAGCGTCAGGCCGGTGACCCGGGCTGCGTTGGTGAACGTACACAGCACCGCGACGCCGTCGGACCCGGCCGCAGGCATGGTGAAGGCGCCGTTCGCGCCCGTACCGGAAGCGATCGGGGCGCCGGTGTTGTCGTTGATGCAGGCCCAGCTGGAGGCATAACTGCCGCCGGTGCCGGACCCGGACTCGGAGATGCTGTACGTGGCTCCGACACGGCCGAAGACCGGGCCGACAACTTCACCGGGCTGGACCTGGAGACCGTTTTCGGTGCCAGTGGTCGTGGCCTGGATGCCGTTGCCGGAGAGCCCGCCGCCCGTCAATGACAAGGTGGCCTGGTCGGTAGGTGCTACACGGCCGTTGGGGAAGTCTTTTTGGACGGTAATGGTATTCGGTGTCGCGCAGGAGGCAAGGTCAACGGACCCGGCCTGGGAGAACGGCTTGGTGCTCGTGACGGCACCGGTGACCGGATCGACCTGGCGCAGGGTGTCCGAGCTGCCCAGGTACAGGAGCCCGTCGCCGCCGAACGCGATGCCGTTGACCGGCTGCGGGGTGGCGATGCCAACCAGCTGGGACGCGCTGACTGCCGTGGGGGCACCGGCGGTGGTGGGCAGCTGCTGCTGGATTACCGAGAGGATGCTCTGGGAGGTTCCGCCGCCGACGACGTACAGGCGGCCCTGACGATCAAAGGCCCAGTCGCCGTTGGCTCCTGCGTTGGGAATGTCGCCGCTGGCGACCAGACCGATGGAGGTGTTGGTGGCGGTGTTGAAACCATAGATGCGGACGTTGTTGCCGCTGAAACCACCGTAGTAGTAGAACCCGTTGTCCGGGTTGATCGCGCCGTGCGTGACCGGGGTGCCGACCTCGCCGGCTCCCAGAGCGGTGGTGGTGTTGAAGGCGCGGTCGTGGCGGTAGATGGTCCGGCCGGTGTCGTTGCTGTTGGGCAGGACACCGATCGCGGCGCTGCCGTCAGCGGAGATTCCCAAGCCGTTGAGGTTCTGGCTGGAACCGTTGATGGTGAAGCTGCCGACACTGCTCTGCACGCCGGTGTTGGTATCGACCTGCCAGAGGTTGCGTGTTCCGGTGCCTTGGATCGAATACACCGAGGCGCAGCTGAGCGCGTCTGCTGCTGTTGCCGGGGCGGCGGTGAGGGTCAGGCCGCCGCCGGTGAACATGCCGGCGACCAGGGTGCCGCTGGCCAGCAGGCCCAGCGCCTTCTTCGTGGTGACCAGACGGTTGCCGGTTCGGGTCCGTCGCCGGGCGGACGTTAACGCCCTCCGGCCCGTTGGTCTGTCTGTTTGTGGACTCAGGGCAGGTGTGGTCCTGCCGCTGAGCCGGTTGTTGCCGTCAGCCAAGTGCTGCACCCCTTACAGGTGTCGATGGGAGCAAGAAAAATTCGCTCCCGGAGATTTCGGGCGCTTCTTCGCCAGTCGAGACTGCGCATAAGAGCACCCCCCATAGTCCAGGCGGCGGTGCCGCGTGGACGTGTTCACTGCTACTTTCAGCACGCGCCATGGCGTGCTGAATCAATCCCGGTCTGGTTGCCTCCCAAAGCCTCGTGATGCCCTTTCGGGCACAGCCCAAGCGCCGCCGTTGACTGGACGGGCGCGCAGGAAAATGCGGTCCCGACAAGGACCGCAGGTGGTGGAACGGAGCGGAGGCGTCAGGCCTCCATGGTGTAAACCTCAGTCAGCAGAAATCGTGACGCGAAAAATCAAAAAAGTTTTTCAGCCACTCAAACAGAGTCCGATGACGGGCCGCGAACCTAGGCGCGGCAGAACCACCACCACCACGGGCACGGCTCTTCCGGGGTGACCGTGCTCGTCGGTGTGGGGGTTGATGTGGGATCAGGTGAGGTCGGCGGGGCCGTGGCTGTCGGGCTCCGGGTAGGTGTCGGGTCCGGAGACTGTGTCGGGGCAGGTGTTTGCGTTGCCGTCGGCGTTGGCTCTGCCGTGGCAGTCCCGGAAGCCGTAGGGTTTCCTGTGCTGGTCACCGGGGGCGCTGTGGGGCTGGCCGGTACCGTCCCTGGCGTTCCAGCGGCCGGAAGTGTGGCCGTTCCGGTCGCCAGGGAGCCCGTTCCCGGGATTGTTGAGGACAGAGGGTTTTGGCTGGTTGCCGTGGGGGAGGCGGTCGGATCGTTCAGGTCCCGGACGGTGACCGGCAAGGGTACCTGCAGGGCTTTGCTCCCTGGCGCGTCTGGGCCCTGCGCCGAGTCGCTGGCCTCGCCACTGCTGCTACTGTCGCCGATGCCGTTCGGCAAGCCGGCTCCCGGGGCGCTGTTTGCCGGGCCTCCCGCGGAACCGGGTCCGGCCTGGCCAGGTACGGTGCCGGCTTGGCTGGTGGAATTCGTCGTGCCCAAGCCCATGCCGACAGCGACCGCGCCCGTGGCCAGACACGCCACGATGGCAACAGCGGCTGCCCAGGCGCCGACACCCATTCCGGCCGAGTGCGCAGCACCCTGCCCAACGGCTTGAGGTCCAGGGATGGGCGTGCCCGCTCCTGCTGTCCCGGCGGCGCCAGTGGGCAGAAGGACAGAACCCGGGGCCAAGCCGAGCATCCAGGGACCAACGGCCCGCCGCATGGTCGAGCGCACATCCGTCAGGGCAGCGATGGCAGCCGAGCAAGGCAGGCACCTGTCCAGGTGCTTGCGCAGCCGCAGATCCTCGGCCGGGCTCAGCCCATCAGCGACGGACTTGGCCAACAGTGGAAGATACGGTTTGCAGGACTCGTCCAGAGATGAACCCACATACGCTTCAAGGTAGGCCTGCCGCAGTCCTTTGCGGGCGCGGGCGGCCACGGCAGAGACGGCGTTCGGTTCCAAACCGAGTAGGGGCCCAACCCTGCGCGGAGGTTCCCCTTCGACGTCCACGTGCCAAAGCACGGTTTGCCAGCGGGAGGGCAGAGACGTAAATGCTGCTGCGGCCAGCTGGAGATCGTTTTCCTGCAGGATACGGTCATAGCCGCGTTCAACATCAGGGGTGTCGGCAGGGTCCTCGACCAGCTCCTCACGGCTCGCACCGGACCAGTGGTCCGCAGCGCTGGTCTTGACGGCTGTGAGCAAGTACGGGCGGAACGGGCCCTGCGGGCCCTTGCCGCGCCGGATCGCGCCGATGACTTTCAGGAACGCTTCGGAGCAGATGTCATCAGCGTCAAATTCATTGCCGACCACCCGTCGGGCGAACAGCAGCGCTGATGGCATGTGCCGGCGGTACAGTTCTTCAACCGCGGCTTCGTTGTTCTGCTCGACAAGCCGGATGAGGTCCTCATCGGCGTCGTTCCCGGGATCGAAGAACCCCTGGTCCAAGGTGCCGGTCACCGGAGTGTCTGACCTGTTGATAGGCCGAAAACGGCAGCGGTCAGCAGCACGTGGTTGGTAGTCATTGTTGTGTTGTTCCCCATCGCGAGCCCCATCGGCGTACCGCCGGAAAGGGATCGCATCCCCTCCGGTACCTCTCAACACGCCTTCAGGGACCGTGCCAGCACTCACGCAAGGGGATTAGACGAGATCCCCGCGGAGCGGCGGGCAGTGGTGGACAAGTCCTGTTGGGCGAGCATCGAATGCCGTCCTCGAGCATCCTATATGCAAAAGCTCAGAACCCTTATTACCGAGAGTTCACTCTCGATAAATGTGTTTGCATTTGTGTTTCCGCAGCTCAGGTCCGGTCGTGACCACCGAAAAGGGCATTTAGCCCAATGGCGATGCACCCTTAGCCGATTTCAGGTGCGGTACTGCTCCATTCAAATGACCAAGGCCCCTGACTCGGTCGGTAGGGTTTCCCTCGGTCTTCTGGGCCAGCCCCACCACATAGTTGGGACCGCTCTCAACTAAGACATCTACCGTCCTCCGCCCGGTGTTCTGGTGACATTTGGGTGGAATCAACACGAAAGCGGCGGCCGGTAATGGTCAGGGGGACACGTATCCGGTCGCCACTTCGTGTTCCCGGCACAACGCCAGGGAGTTGGATAGCAGCACTAGCTGGTCTCGACAGCAGGCCCGGCCCAAGAACCGGGGAATGCCTCCACGATGTATACCGGCCCCAGCCCGAAACGTGACGCGCGAAATCACAAAAAAGTTTCAAAAACCGACTCCAGGCCTAAGAGCTCTCTCAGGGGGTCGGGTCGTAGGGCTGTTCCACGTTCACGTTTGAGATCCGAACGCCGGGCATCTCCGTCCCTGCCCGGCTGAGCATCAGTGTTGCCGCCAGTAAAGTGAGGGACTTGGGCGCGTCAAGAACGGCGTCGATGGCTTCGGCCGGCGTTGCGGTGGAGATATGAATTTCTTCACCGCTCAAGGTCCATTGAGCAGGTCGAAGGGCGTCCGCGTAGGCCCTGACGCGATACTTATCTCGCGAGTACCAGCCGACAGTGGGAGTCCAAATGGGAGTACCGCTTGCAACAAACCGGGCATCTCAGAACGTTAGTTGGTGGAAAATAGTTGGTTGTTAGTCTTTGACTGCCAGTATGTTCTTGTTGCTGGTGTGACGATTGAGTTCACATTTGCCGGTTGTTCCACGCGCCATGTTGCGGGCGCATCTGGAACTCGTTGTAGAACTGTGCCGCCTGTAACCACAGTGATGTACTCGACTGCCTCGGCGTCTCGGGGGCCGGTGTGGGTGATCGTGAAGGCGTGTTCTGGGCCCGGGTGACCCGTTTCTCTGGTTTCAGCGATGTCTATCCAGTCTTGGATGGAACGACCGACCGTATAGATTCCCTCGATGCTTTCGAGTGGAGCCAGGGTACGCACTGTAATGCTGCGTTCACTCGCAGGCAGGGTCAGGGGTTGGTGCATCGTGAGTGTGACTGTGCCAGGGCCCTCGTTTAGGATCTCAATCTTCCGAGTGAAAAACAGTCGCCGATTGGCGTCACGGGGCAACACGAAGCTGTCGCCGGTCGGGATCTTCTCATCGCCACGAGCAGTTTCCTCTAGGACTCCAGCGACGCCAAGATTCTTAGTTCTGACAATGACTCGCGGCATGCCAGCATCGATGCGTGCGATTTGGCTATCCCGAAGAATCTCTTGGGAAATTGCAACAGCGTCTTGTGCAGCACGTGCGCTGATTACCGCCTGCTCCGCGCTTTTGCGTGCTTGCCGCACGGAGCGTCGCGTTTCAACGGCCTGCCATGCAACAACTGCGGCTGAGATTGCCGTCGCAATGGCGGCCACGATCGTCCAAGGATCTGTAGGTGTAGTCACATCGCAATGGTTCCACAGCTCGCATTGGGATACCGGCAGCATTGGTCGGGTGCGGGAACGTCGTTGTGGACATTCCTCGCGAGGCCTTGCCGCTAAGCCGCTGGTGGTATAGGACCTCGGGGAACTACTGCTGGGCTTCTTCCTGCATTGAGAGCCATTCCACGATCCGCTCGGGATAATCCATAAGAAAATATCCCTCGATATAAGTAAATACTTATATCGGCTCATATTCTTGTATAGACTGCCTGGGTGGACTCCGACATGAACCCCTTTGCTCCCGGCTCAGGCCTCAAACCCCCGGCCTTGGAAGGGCGCGAAGCAGAGATAGAGGCATTCGACCGCCTCATTGTCCGTACTAAGCGTCAGGCGGCGGAGCGCGGGATGCTTCTCTCCGGGCTCCGGGGAGTCGGCAAGACCGTACTCCTGAACAATTTCGCTGCCCAAGCGGAGCGGCACGACTGGTTTGTTGTTCAGATCGAAGCGCAGCCCTCCCCAGAAGGACGTAACGCGACACGACAGAAGTTGGCAAGGGCAATCGAAGCGGGCGCGCGGAGACTAAGAACCAAATCCGCATGGGGCTACGTGAAGGATGTTCTGGGCAGTATTGGTTCGTTCAACGTCACCTTGGGATTCACGGGCGTCTCAGCCACGTTGGGGACGACCACGGGCAGGGCGGATTCCGGAAATCTCGACATCGACCTCGAAGAACTCGTCGAAGACCTAGCCACGGCCATGGCCAGAAGCAAGGCAGGGTTTGGGATATTCATTGATGAAATGCAGGACCTCGACGACGAGTTGCTCGGTGCCCTGATCTCGGTCCAGCATCTGGCCGGTCAAAAGGGATGGCCGTTCTTCATTATCGGAGCTGGGCTGCCCAACCTTCCCGGCAAGCTCAGCGCCACCAGGTCCTACTCTGAGAGGCTCTTTGACTATCGAACCATCGGCGCGCTTGACCCTTCCTCGGCAGCCGATGCCATCAGCTTGCCGATGAACAAACTCGGTGCCCGGTTGGATGCGGACGCGCTCCGTGCCTTGGTCACCGCCGCTGACGGTTACCCGTTCTTCCTCCAAGCGTACGGAAAAGCAGCATGGGATGTGTCCTCCAGTAAGACAGTGAACCTCGATGATGCCCTGTTGGCTGTCGAAATTGGCACCGAGCAGCTTGACGCCGGGTTCTTTCGGTCCCGCTGGCAGCGGGCGACCCCGGCAGAACGCCAGTATTTGCGCGCCATGGCCGAGGACAACGATGAGGCATCATCAACTGCGCAGGTGGCGTCGCGGCTGAACCGCGCAGCGAGCCAGCTGACGGTGGCCCGATCAAACCTCATCGCCAAGGGGCTCATCTATGCGCCCGATCACGGGGCGGTTCGTTTCACGGTCCCAGGCATGTCCGGGTTTATCAGCCGCCAGTACGAGGAGTAGCCATGCCCGACAAGTTGACCGTGGGCGATTGGCTGCCACCGCACCAGCAGCATCTGCTGTACACCCTTGCACATGCCGACACTCTCATCGAGAACGTCGGCGGCGTCCTCCTGGAGTATGTAGCGGCCACCCCGTTGGGACTGGACAATCGGGTCCGTGATGGAAGGGAAGACGTGGTCGTAGCCTCCATGGCGCCGATCCCTCAATCCGTTCCGCGACAGGCGGCCGATGCCATCAACCAATTGCGTGCGGCGCTTGAGCATGCCTTATCGGCTGAAGTTGAACACCTCATGGGCAGGCAGCTGGAGCCAGCCGAGGAACAGTCCATCGAGATGCCCGTTCCGAAGAGTGACTCCGGTCTTTCGGACTGGTTTCGCAACAAACGACGTCGCTCCTTGCCGGTGCTGCACGCTGACGGCGTCCTGGGGCAGCGCATCGTCGCTCTGCAGCCGCCGTTTGGAACCACAGAAGATAAGATCCATCCGCTTCGGGTCCTGGCAGAGCATTCCAATCTCTCCAAGCACCGCAAGCCGGCGGAGTACGCTTTGCGGCTGGGCAGGGTAATCCCGGACTACATGGTGCCGGGGTTGAGGATAACGGGGGAGTATCCAGCAGACAGGCCGCTCAGAATCGGGGACGTCCTGGCTTCTGTGCCCGCTGGGACGCGCGTCCCCCTGGACATCTGGCCCACCGTGGCGATTCGGCGGCCTCACACCCGTGAATGGATCGTGCTCACCCACGAGTTACGGGCGCTGGAGTCTTGGGTAAGGACCATCGCCCTTCCAACGCTCATTACCGGCAACAGCGATGTAGACCCAATCCCTCCACATCTGGACATCTCCAAGGGCTACACGGATTACTCTGAAGCCCTTTCCAAAGCCCAGATCATGCCCGCAGCTGAAAGACTCGGCCTCCGGTTGGCAGGGGTGGGGCTCCGGGAGCAGCTGCCCGCCATTTTCAGGCAAGCACTACCCGAGACCTCGCACGAGACCGTCGACAATTTCGTATCCAGGCTTTCCGATGCTGCAGCAGTCGAAGTACTAGAGCGATACATGCGGGTAAGACACGGCAGAGGCGAAAGTAACGCTGTCGAATATCTGCGACGGCTACTGAGATAAAGGGCAAGTTCTGCACCGGAGATAGGCATAACTTTATCCAGTGCCCACGCACGACACCTCCGTTGTCCTTGAAATGGTGCCGAGGTGCAGCAGTCCTCGCCGCACAAGGAGCATCCCAGAAGTCATAGGTGTTCGGGTTCCAAGGAAGTGGGACACTCCCAATGGATCACTCCTGCAGGAAGCTTGAAGAGCCCTGGGGATCCATTGGTCCGCGGGCACTTCTACCCATTTCGGCCCCTCGCCTGCGCTGGTATTTTCGCCTTATCCGTTCAGGCTTATTTGGGGAGTGACCATGAAACGCAGAATAACCGCAGCCTTGTTGGGGTTGGGCATTGCCGGCTCCGCACTCGTCGGCAGCGCAATCCCTGCTCAAGCAGCTCCACCACGAGTGTCGTACATCTACGCAAGCAACAGCTCGTCGTGCTACCAGCAGCTATGGTCCAAGGAGCGGGAGATCCGCAACGCAGGCGGCACGATCCTATTTGTCACCAACAACTGTTCCGCCTGGCACGAGGCTTCCATAGCGTGGAACGCCTAGCGCATGTGAGCGCCTTCGGTCCCAGCTATGAAGATCCCTTGGCCGCGCACGCGCCTTGCTGCCCGAGGCTTGTACCGTGCTCAGCATCAGCAAGTAACCGAAAATCCGGCCCGGCTTCCGGACCGGGCATACTGTCAATGTTGGCCGCTATCCAACAAACGAAGGAGGAGACCCGATGGGTCTCCTCCTTTTTGCTACGTCCTGGAATCTTGGGGGAATCAGTAGGACGAGGTTCAGCGTAACAACCCTCCCTGATGAATCCCCGGGTACCGCCGACTAGTGGTTGGTTCTCCGGCAGCTTTTCCAGGGCACTCAATGAGTTTGAGCTCGAATGGCTCCGGTCATAGGGCTTCGCTCACGGAGGCATCGAATTCCTCCAGGTCAGCCTTCAACCCTTGGCTTTCTTGTGCCTTTACGTCTGAACGACTGGAGCTACTGCGATAGAGAAAATACTTGCTGTAGCGCCGTGAGATGATGGGTTGTTTGTTGGGGGAGCTAGTTTGGGGGGGGCTGGTAGTGATCGGGAATCCGACGCGCCGTACGTTCATGACCGCTGCAGCGTCGGCTTTGCTGCTTTCCGGTTGCCGGCCCGGCTCTGATCCGACTCCTTCACCGACAGTGCCCCCTGGTACACAGTCTCTTCCCTCGGCCGCTCCGACAGCTTCGGCTCCTGGCGTGGTTCCCGCGCCGGTGACACCGGCACCTGCGCCCTCCCCGACGCCGTTGATGACGAAGCAACAGGTCGTGGATCAGTTCTCGGCCGTGCGTCCCTCGTATTGGGGTTTGGAGGCGCCGGGTGTTCTGCAGATTCTCTCGGCGTCAGCGATAGGGCTGACGCTTGATTATTGTGGGGGCCCGGGGGGAAGTGGTGTGGACTACCCGGTGTTGGAGATGCTGCAGAGGTATGAGGTCCCGGCGACGTTGTTCATGAACAGCCGTTGGATTGAAGCCAACCCGGTCCTTGCCCGGGATCTGGCCGCGGTTCCGTTCTTTGAACTTGCCAACCATGGAACAGGGCACTTGCCGTTGAGCGTGAGCGGCAACTCTGCGTATGGGATCCCGGGTACGCGGAACTGCGCCGGGATTTACGACGAGATCATGGGCAATGATCAAGTTCTGGCTGAGCTCACGGGGGAGCGTCCTCGGTTCTTCCGTCCCGGGACGGCTTATCTGGATAACGTCGCTACCCAGATCTGCCATGCCCTTGACGTGGTTCCTGCCGGGTTCAGCGTCAACGCCGATGGTGGGGCAACATTCCCGGCGGCGACGGTTGCCGACATTGTGGGCCGGGCACAGCCGGGGGATGTCATCATCTGCCATGGAAACCAGCCAAGGTCAGGCACAGGCGCCGGGCTCATCAAAGCCGTCCCACAACTGCTGGACAAGGGGTACATCCTCGCTACGCTGGGCGCAGGAGTGCCGTAGCAGTACCAATGAACTCTCGGTTCAACTGGGTTGTGTCTGCATCGATCATTGCTGGCTTGGCGCGAATGGCCCAGAAACAAGCTGTGCGATGGATTCCTGGATGGCCGGAGGTGTTCTCGCGGCGGGAAATTTCCTGCGGACTGATGTCAGGAATTGATTCTGAGTGCTTGGTGGAGGACATACGGGTTGAACGTATCGAAGGCACCCCGGTGGCGCATCCCCCTTGACCTGTCAGCAAGTGTTTCCGCTGGTGAGCGGCCTTTATTGCTGAAGACGAATAGAAATCTATCACATATTTTCCGGCTCGTTTGCCACCCGGCATTCGACGGCACTTGGAGGCGTTTCTGGTCAGTTCAGGTGGGGGAGTTGCCAGCCCAGAAGAACGCCCCCGGCGCGGAGGAGGAAGGCCCCTGCTGCGGCGAGGAGCAGGCAAGTGCCCGGTTTGAGACCCAGCCGGGCGCACATCAGATACAGGACGCCGGCGGCGGCAGCAGCGGTGGCGTAGATGTCTTGGGTGAGGATAGCTGGTGTCTTGTTCAGCAGGACGTCGCCGATGACACCTCCTCCTGTTCCGGTGATGGCGGCAAGGATGATCACTGTGACGGTGTTGCGGGATTGGCCGAAGGCTTTCTGTGCACCGGTCGCCGCGAACAGTCCCAGTCCCAGGGCGTCCACGGCCCACAGCGATCCTGTGGGGAGTGGTCCGTAAATGGAGTGGGTCAGGATGACGAATGCTGCCCCGGCCAGGGCCGCGTACATGGGCGCGCGTGTCCGCAGGGCGTGGGGTGGCAGGTCGCCCAGGAGAACGTCACGGATGATGCCTCCGCCATTGGCGATGATCAGCGACAGCGCGACGATCCCGAACAGATCCAGGCCCGCTGCGGAGGCCCGGGTGCCGCCTTCGACGGCGAACAGTGCGGTGGCCGCGAGGTCAGCTGAATTCAGCGCCCTGGTTCCGGCCGCAGCCCGGAGGACGGACTTGTCACGGATGGGGGCCGGCCACATCACCGGCTCAGACCCAACCGCGGGTACAGAATCTCAAACCCCTTCTCCAAACCTCCCACAAGGGCATCTTCGAGGTGGCCCGCGTTGGGGACCTCGTAATACGTGGTGGCCATCCCCGCTTTCTCGGCGGCATTCGAGACGATCCTGGCCGCTTCCACATATGCCCGGTCGTTCGCCCCGGCGGTGAAGATGGCGGTGGTGTCCTTGAACGTTTTCTTGCCCAGCAGGTTGACCGGCTTTTGCGCGTCATAGGCGGCCTGGTCACCGGAGAAGATGGTGGCGAGGTTCGCGCCGGGGTCTTCCGCGCCGGGGTATTCCTCTCCTGAAATGTCCAGGATGTTCCCGAATACCTCGGGGTGTTTGGCACCGAGGGAGATCGCGCATTGACCGCCGTTGGAGTATCCGGCGATGGTCCAGTATTTGGGGTCCTTGAGGATGCCCAGGTGGGTTTTGGCGTAGTCCAGGACGTCTTTCATGATGTAGGTCTCGACGTTGCCGTAGCGTTTGCTGTCCAGGCAGAGGGTGTCGTCCTGGCTCGGGCCGATTTGATCGGGGACGATCACGATGGGGGCCAGGCCATTGTTTTTCGCGGCGTATTTGTCCAGGACGGCGGCGATATCGGCCGGGTCCGGGTTGCCGGGCTGCCCCATGAGCAGCACGACCAGGGGCAGCTGTGGGGCGTTGGGCCCCTTTGCTGCCGGCGGGAGGTAGATCCCTGCGTCCCGGGCCGTGAAACCGGAGGCTGTTGCCGGGATAGCGGTTTTGCCTTGTTGCCCGGCGGCTGGCAGGTCCGCCGGGGGAGTCCACCGTTCCCAGAGTGGGCCGGTGGGTGCCGGGGCGTTGGGATCGACGGGTTGGGCGAGGTCGATGTCTTTGGCTGTGGAGATGCCCAGCAGGGCTCCAAGTGTGCGGTTCAGGCCAAATTCGGCGTTGATTCCCAGACCAGCTACGACGACGAAGACGGGGATGGAGATTGCGGCTGTCACCTTGCGCCAGCGTGGGCTGTGGCGGAAGCTCAGCACCGCCAGGGCCAGTGAGCCCAGGAGGGCCGCGAACCAGAACACGGTGGTGTAGGTGAAGTCGATGCCGAACACGTCAAAGACGTCTGTGACGAGCCAGGTCACCAGGACCCCTACCGCGGCGCCGGCGAGGATGCTGAGGATGGCCCGGGTGGTCCAGCGGCTGCTGGGGCGAAGGAAAAGCACAATGAAGAACACCGCTCCGATGGCGGCGGCTGTTCCCACGACCACGGTGTTGGTGATGTTGGCTGCAAGGAAATCTGTGAACATGGTGGCTCTTTTCCGGGCCGGGACCCGCCGGGCTGGGCGTGCAGTGAGCTCAGGGCGCCCACCGGCAATGCGGTGGGCGCCCTGATGGAGGCTAGTGGGCGGGTTCCTTGGCCATCATCTGTTTGACGATGGTGGTGCTCTGTTTGGCCGAAAGCCCGGGCAGGTAGGCCGCGGTGATGGCCAATCCGATGGACGGCAGCGCCAAGGGATCCTGGTAGTACATGTACAAGGTGCGGTGTTCGGGTTGGAAACGGGACTTGAACGCGGCCAGGGACTTGAACCCGTACATCGGTTCGAGCGCGTCTCCGAGCATCGCCAGGACCTTATCCACCGCCGTCGCGTCCCCGCCCTGGCCGGGGTCTCCGGCGTTGGCCAGCGGAGAGCCTGACAGGGAGATGGTGGGGATCTCGGTTTTGAAGTGAGTGACCGCTGAGGCGATCAGGAACTCCATGACACCTTTGAACCCGGTGGTCCTGCGACGCATGAAGTCCAGCGTCCAGCCGGTGATCCGGCCTTCGGTGTAGACAGGGAGCCAGCTGGTGACGCCGTGGACCAGTCCGTCGTCGTCCACTGCGACACAGCACAGGACGTTTTCGTCCTTGAGTTCGTCGAGCCCGCCGAGCGTGAAGCCCATTTCGGGCAGTGATTTATCGGCGACCCATTCCTCGGAAATTTCCGCGAGCTGGGCGCGCAGGCCTGGGGGCATGGTGGGGTAGTGGTGCCATTGGTCTTTGATGCCGAGCTTGTCGGCCCGGTTCAGAGCGGTGCGGACGTTCTGCCATTCCTTGCCCTTGAAGGACATGGTTTCGATGTTCAGCAGCGTTTCTTCGGCTACCTCGAGTGCCTGGAATCCCATGCCATCCAAGGCATCGCCGACGTCGGAGGCCGCTGAGTAGAAGCAGGGGGTGAGGCCCAGTTCCAGGGAATGGGCGACGAAGGCCCGGGCAGCGTCGGGCTGGGCTTGTGCGGCACCGAAGGGCCCTGCAACGGTGAGGGCGACACCGTTGTGGACCTGGTAGGCGACACCGGCCTGGCCATCGGGGGCGAACCAGTAGGTGTTGTTGTCCCACAGGGCCATCCAGGACAGCGAACCGCCACCGCGCTGGAGTAGTTCACGGACGCGGCCGAGTTCCTCGTCACCGCCGGTCCCTCCGAGGTGGAAGAGCCGGAAGTTGCGGAAGGCCAGGATGGCGAACACCAGCCAGATGACTGCACCGCCGAACCCGTAGATCAGGGTGGTCATGAACCCTTGGGGCAGCTGGACGACGAACGGCATGGGGAACGGGATCAGCACGTGGGTGAGCTGCAGCAGCAGATCCCCGATTGTTGACCGGCCCAGGTTCCCTTCGACAAACCAGAAGATCGTGTAGGCGGCAACGACCGCTGCGGCGAGGATCCCCGCGGCCTTTATCATGGTCCGGGTGGCGTCGGGTCCGGAGCCGGCTTGGAAGCGGTCCCGCGTCAGGAACAGCAAGATCGCGATGGCTGCGGGAAGCAACGCTGCGGGCAGGACGTAGACCAGCAGGAGTCCGGCCGAATCTTCCAGACCGGAGGAGGCCAGGAATTCGATGAGCTGGATCAGGACTACGGCCGCGAAGATCGCGTTGATCACCAAGGCTGTCCACATCGCCAACCTGCGGCCGCGGCGCAGGCCTTCGGAGCAGAGCAGCAGCAACAGCAGCGGAATCAAGGACAAGATCACGGCCCCAACACTGTTGATTCCCACGGCGTCCTGCAGGGCAACGCAGCCTGCATCGCCGCCGCACAGCTCAGCCATTTCGTCGGGGTCGGGACGGTTCTGCAGCGAGAGCGACCCGATGGTGGACAGGGGCCCGAGGGCGAAGTTGCTGGTCAGTAGTGTCAGGAGCGGGCCGACTGCGAAGACGCCCACGATGGTGGCGATCAGGAAGCGGCTTTCACGGGGCGAGGAGAAAACCCCGGCCTTCGTGTTCTGCCTCGCGCCTGTTCCCAGCAGCCTGCCGCCGAGGACACCCAGAACTGCGCCGGCAAGTAGCTGCAGTGATTGGGCCACGCCGACGTAGAGGGCGAACATGATCGCCAGGGCAAGAAGCCAGGTCCGCAGGCGCCGCCGCCAGAGGATGTTCAGGGAGGCCGTTGAAGCGCCCAGAGCCGCTGCCGCGCCACCGTAGGCGCCGACGATGTAGTCGCCGCCGAGGTAGCTCAACCACTCGTCATTGTTGACTGTTCCAACCAGGACCAGGCCGATCAGTACCAGGGAACTGAGCGCGCTGCCGATCAGGAAAGCGGCGAGGGCCTTCCACGGCCCCACGATCCGTTCAGCGATACCGACCCCGACCACCAGCACCAGGATCAACGTCAGGTAGTCCAGCCAGGACGTGGCGAAGAAGGAACTGGTGACCAGCGCCCACCAGTCACTGGCCGGGTCGGTGGTAGCGATGGCCACGCCGTCGAGCAATTCCTGGGACGGGCCGTTGAGCAGCGACCCGGTAAAGAGGGCCAGGAGCAGTACCAGAGCGATCAGCCCTGTTGTTGCCGGGGATTTCCGGAGGAACGCCCCCACCGGGTGCGTTCTGGAATCGTTCGTGCTGGGGGCCATGTAGTGCTGTGTCCTTCCAAAAAGACCGGCACGCTCATTCGGAGAGATAAACCCTTGGAGCAATACTGAGTCAGTGAGGGACCAAAATATTGCGATCACGGAAGTCCTGCCCCTTAAAGGACCCCGCAAAAGTGGAGAGAGATGAAATCACTTGCCGCTCACGGTTCTAAGGTGGGCGGTGAGTCCAAGAAATCTCATCTCAGAGCATATTCTCACATCTGAATATCCGAAACTCATGTTGAACTGTGTAAGGATCGTCAAAGGTCCGGTTAACACCTTTTCGGGATCTAGCGGCGGGGGCCTGCTGGTCCATATGCGCCGCATTCAAAGCTTTTCCACAATCAATGGAAGGTACGACTTTTGACGACGCGACCGGTAATGACAGCACAACAAATCCGGCAAGGATTCCTGGACCATCAGCGCCGGCACGGTCATGCTGTGCTGGACCGGGCACCGCTGATCCCCCTGGATGACCCGACCACGTTGTTCACGGGCAGCGGCATGCAGCCGTTGTTGCCGTATCTCCTGGGCGCCGAGCACCCGCAAGGTGACCGGCTGGCCGACAGCCAGCCCTGCCTGAGGTCACAAGACATCGAGGAAGTCGGCGACAACCGGCACACCACGTTCTTCGAGATGCTCGGCAACTGGAGCCTGGGGTCCTACTTCAAGGACGAACAGATTCCGGCCATGTGGGACTATCTCGTCAACGTCGTCGGCCTTGACCCGGAACGGATCTACGTCAGCGTCTTCGGCGGCGACCCCGAGCGGGGAATCCCCAGGGACGAAGAAAGCGCCGACATCTGGGAACGCCTCTTCAAAGAGGCCGGCATCAGCCACGACCGCATTGACCTGGGAACCGAGGAACACGGCAACGCCGTAGGCAACCAAGGCGCCCGTATCGCGTTCTACGGCGACAAAAACTGGTGGTCACGCGGCGGATCACCGGACGCCACACCCATCGGAGACCCCTGCGGGCCCGACACCGAAGTGTTCTACTTCTTTCCCGAGGTCGAACACGACACCGCCTACGGTGAGTTCTCCCACCAGAACTCCGACGGCGGCCAGTACCTGGAGATCGGCAACTCGGTCTTCATGGAGTACCAGCGCCAGGAATCCGGTTTCGTGCGGCTGCCCCGCCATCAAGTGGACTTCGGCGGTGGCCTCGAACGCATCGCCGCTGCAGCCATTGGCAGCCCCGACGTGTTCCGCATCAGTTTGCTGTGGCCCATCGTCGAAGCGCTCGAAGAGCTGACCGGCGTCTCGTACGAGGAGCACAAAACAGCGCTTCGGGTCATCACGGACCACGTCAGGGGAGCGATCTTCCTGGCACTGGACGGCGTCAGGCCCAGCAACAAACAGCAAGGCTACGTCATGCGCAGGCTGCTGCGCCGTGCCATGCGCTTCGCCCACGAACTCGGTGTGGAGAAGAACTTCCTGTCCAACATCGTCCCGGTCGTTGTAGGCATCTACGGCGAGGACTACCCGTTGCTGGCAGAAAAGGAAGCCGAAATCCGCGCCGTCCTGGACAAGGAAGAACGAGCCTTCCGCCGCACCCTGGCCAAGGGACTGCGCGAAATGAGGCACCTGTCCAAGGAAGGCGACCTCGACGGTGCAGCTTTCTTCACGCTCTACGACACCTTCGGTTTCCCGCTGGAACTGAGCCGCGAAGAAGCCCAACGGCAGAACTTCCCGGTCACCAGCGCCTGGGAAGAAGAATTCCACACCCAGATGGAAGAACAGCGCCAACGCTCCCAGAAAGCCGCCACCCTGGGCGTCCACTAAACCCCGGATCAACAGTTCCGAATCGGGCCGAACCGGCAGAGTTTGTGCCTTCGGTCCGGTTCGGGGCTTAAAGAGACTCACAGGTTAGACTGCCGGTGTTCCTACAACGCTTTGACTTATCCGGTCTGATACCCGCACTTCACAAGGACACCCATCATGAAACTCACCACGAAGCTGCTCGGTGGACTCGCGGCAGGGGCGCTGGCATTCGCCGGCATCGCACCGGCCAGCGCAGCCACGGCCTACCCCACCCCCGTTCCGACACCCGCCGGGTGCTACGGCGCCCTGTTGACCATGGAGTCGAACCGGAACTTGGGTGCAGTCTTTCTGGACGGCGGTAAGCTCCGCTGGGAGAACAGCAACTGGTCCTCGCCTGTTCCGTTCGATGCGAGCTACCTGACGCAGCTTGGCGGGATGGGGGACGACACTTTCGGTAAGTTCTCCTACTTCGGCACCTCCTCGGATGGCACAGCGAAGTTCTACAACGAACGGCAGGACCTCCAGCCGGACGGCACCTGGAAACGCTCCATCGATGGCCCGGTGACCACTATTGGAAACGGCTGGTTCCAGAAGTCCATCACCACCACCCACAGCGGTTCCGTGAGCGGAACCACCGTCGTCCGGGGCCAGCAGTTCGTCTTCCGGCTCACCAATGGCGGCGATCTCTACCGCTATACCCTCGACTTGAGCACCAAGACCATCACCGACACCGTCAAGGTGTTCGGCGGAGGGGCCTCCATCACCTCCATCGGCTCGGCACCCGCGGTGGCCGTCAACGGCAAGCCCGTGGCCGTGCTGATGGCCACCCTTTCAACCGGTGAGCTGCGCCAATACCTCATCCCGGATGCCACGCCCACCCAGTGGAGCGCCAAGACCATCCGCCCCGCTGCGGCAAATGGCTGGCAGAACTTCACCGCCATCAGCGCCAGAAACTGTGACGGCAAGGGGCAGATAGTACTGGGCTACATCAAGCAGCGCCTGGTGGCCTCCTACTATGACCCCACTGGCCTGACGGCCAATGACCAGGACCTCGGCGGCAACGCCTCGTCCATGCCCGCGATGCCCGAAGGTACCAGGGTGTTCGGATGACGCCCGGTCACTGACGGGGAAGGACGCGCCGGCGACGCTGACACTTCGGACCCTCGACCTTTGAGGGGCCTCTGTGAAAGAGCCGGTAACCGTGTACGAAGCTGGTTCTTTCCTTTGACCACACCGGTCGCATGAGGCAGGGGCCAAGAGGGCGCGTGGCAGGCAGGGAGTGTTGAGACCGGGGCGGTCTCTTAGCCCTGAACAGCGTCGTCGGCAGGGAAGAGTTCGTCCGGGGCGTTGCAGAGCGGGCAGGGCTCTGGGAACTCACCCATCTGGGCCCATACCCAGCCGTCTTCGCAGTCGTCGTTGGTGCAGGGTGTTTCTGTCATGGATCCCCCAGATCTCATGTCCTGTGCCCGATGAGGTGGGCGAGTGGATGGTCGGTAAGTGCAGTTTTAGCGGCCCGGTACGCAGCCCGGGGCCGTGCCCCGGCATTTGTAGGATGCCCCCGGTTGGAGGTCGATTCCTACGAAGAGCTGCGGCAGGGTAACCAGGTAGAAGCCCTTGCCCTTGAGCTGGGTGATGAGTTCATCCTGGCCGTCCACCGTGGTGCTGTGGACGTCATGCTGAAGGATGATCGAGCCGGGTTTGACCAAGCTCATGATCCGAGGAATGAACACAGCCTTGTTCCGGGACTGCCAGTCCAGAGAATCAACATCCCAAATGATTTGGGGCAGACCCACAGAGGCTGCGACCGTGCGGTTGGTGGCACCGTAGGGAGGCCGCAGATAGGCCGGGACCACGCCGGTCGCCTTCTCAATTGCCGCCTGCGCGCCCCTGACTTCTTTGGCAACGCCCGCAGCCGGGAGCTTCGTCAAATACGGGTGGCTCATCGTATGGTTCGCGAGAGTGTGCCCGGCATCAGCGACCGCTTTCGCGATGGCCGGGTTTGAGTTCACGTACCCGCCCTGTTGGAAGAACGTGGCGAAAATCTTGTGTTTATCGAGGATGCCCAGAAGCCTGGTTGTTTGGGCGTTCGGGCCGTCGTCGTACGTCAGGGCCGCGCAGGCCACGAGATCACAGTTGATGTGTTCCAGCCCACCCTGGATGGGCTTCGGTGCAGCGAAGGGGGTTTTGGCGAGGACGGCTTCCCGTAGAGCCTGCCCTGAGGCCGAGAGGACCTTCTCTGTGCTCTGAGCAGTCAGGGCGATCGTGGTGCTCTGGTCCAGCGTGGCCCCGGTGTCAGGGTTTCGGTCGAAGGTGATGCTGAGGTCACCTTCGGCGGTAAACGTCACGGCCGCGAGCAACTCCTCATCGGCAACAGGACCTGTGGAAGCCGCGGAGGGTTCTCCGGTGGCTCCGGCAGATTTGCTGGGCGATGGTTCCACCGGACCGGTGTCTGGACTGGAGGGCGTCAAAGGAACCTCCCGGACCAGGTCCCGCACTGTCCCGATTTCTGCAGGGTTGACCAGGGTGGAGCTGGCAGAGACCACCCCGGTGGCGAGATCCTCATAGGTGATCTCGTCGGTGTGTCCGGTGATGGTCCCGCCGGCCATGGTGGTTTGCATCAACCTGACGCCCACCACACCTCCGGTGGCCAGAATGAGCTCATGGGTGATGGACATCCCGTTGGACAGCAACGCTGCAGGGGTAGCCGGCAGCGCCTCCGGCGCGTGCTTGCCCCCGGCGCGCGCGTCCAGGATTCCCAACAGCTTCTGGTCCAGTCTGCTGTTGAACCCTTCCGCTCCGCTGATGTACTGCCACGTTGCCGACGTCGGGGAAGCCCCCGACGTGCGGGTATTCATCGTCACAATAGTAGGAGTAGCGAGGGCTATTGCTTTGGGTGCCGAACTGATGCTGGCATTTACCGGCTTGGGCGGGGGGCTAACAAAACCGTCAGACTCACAAGCGGACATTAAAAGAATGCTTATTATCAGAATACTTATTAAAGTCAGGGTCTTTGTCCGCCGGGAATGGGCAGGTGGTACCGTCGTCAAAATTCCCCCAAAAAATGCGGCGCTGTATCAGCGCCGCCATTGCGATTGCAATCCCAAGCCTAAGCGATTGAAGACTCGCAGTATAGTAAGTGTTATCCCTCACCATGTATTCCCGGCCCTCATTCATGGCCGCTTTTCACGTGGCATCATCCACTCGCGCAAAGGTAGTCACCGTTCATGTCCACCAACCCCCTGCGCCATGCCCTGTCCCGCATGGGCGGCCGCGATCCCCACGAAAAGCACCGCGCCTCCACGCCCCTGGAACTCTTCTTCGACCTGACCTTCGTTATCGCGTTCGGCGTTGCGGGCAGTCAGTTCGCGCACGCCGTAGCAGAGAACCATTTCTGGCCGGGACTCCTGGCCTTCGCCTTCGCGATGTTCTGCGTGATCTGGGCCTGGATCAACTTCTCCTGGTTCGCCAGCGCTTACGACACCGACGACTGGGTTTTCCGGGTGGTGACCATGGTCCAGATGGTGGGTGTTCTGGTCCTGGCCATGGGCATCGAGCCGTTGTTCCACTCGATCATTGAAGGCAAGCATGTGGATAACGCCACCATGGTGGCCGGCTACATCATCATGCGCGTGGCCCTGATCTTCCAGTGGCTGCGCGCGGCCCGTCAGGACCCCGCACGGCGAGTACTGTGCCTGCGGTACGCCGCGTACCTGGCCATCGTCCAGCTCGGCTGGGTTGTTGTCCTGTTGGCTGACGCCGACATTCCCACCATGCTCCTCATGGCAGCGCCGTTGTTCATCCTCGAAGTGATGATTCCGTACACGGCAGAACGAAAAGGCAACGGAACGCCGTGGCACGCCCACCACATGGCCGAACGCTTCGGACTCCTGGCCATCATTGCCCTGGGAGAATGCCTGATCGGCGCCATCGAAACCCTGCGCGCGATCGTCGCCACCAACGGATGGACCATTGAAACGGCGCTGGTTGGCCTGAGCGGAACCGGGCTTGCCTTTGCCATGTGGTGGATCTACTTCGTGTTGCCCTCCGGCCAGGCGCTTCACGCCCGGCGGGACCGTGGCCCAAGGTTTGGTTATTGGCACATGCCCGTCTTCGCTGCTATCGCTGCCACCGGTGCCGGGCTCCACGTTGCCGCGTACTTCATCGGCCACGAAGCGCACATCAGCGCCACCGTGGCCGTGGCATCCATCGCCATACCGATCGCGATCTTTTACGTTTCACTGACCGCCCTTTACACCTCACTTCTCGGCGTTGACCGCCGTTTCGTGTGGGCTGCCGTCTTTGTCGTCGTAGGGCTCGGCGGTGGTGTGGCCATGTCAGCTGCAGGAGTGTCGATAGCGCTCTGCATGCTCGAAATGATGCTGGTCCTCGGACTGGTCATCGTCTACGACGAACGGCAGAGCCACGCAGGCCGGGCAGAAGCACTCCAGCGACTCGCACCCGGAGCGGCCAGCTAGCCCGAGGACGAGAGGACGCTCAACAGGCCCGTGGTGATTTGTTAGGGGTCCGGGGTGCAGCTCGGAGGGTTGGAGTTCCCGCTGATGGAGAAGTCGCCACAGGTCAGGAAGTGTTCCTGAAGGACACCCAAAGTGAAGGCGACCGCAAGGATGCCCAGAGCTGCGATTACGAGCACGGCACGCCGTCGGCCGGAAAGGTCCTCACCGAAGCCGGGCCACAACAACTGCGTGATCACCCAGACGGCAAAAGGTAAGCCCAGGATGGCCACCAGGATGCCGACCAGGTCCGCGATGAGCTCGATGCCGCTTTCAGACTCCGACGGTGAGAAGAAACTAAGAATCAGCCACAACGACGGAACCGATAGCGCCGCGGCCTTCCACAGCCGGCCGCGGTAGGGGCGCGCTTGGATGAGGACAATAACCAGGCACGCCGTTGAGGCAGCCCACACTCCCAGAAGCTGATCGAAGAACAGGGTTCCCCATGCTCCGAGGGTAAACGCCGGCCACCACAACGAGGCGCTGATCCCTACAAGGACCAATCCTGCTGCGGTATTGCCAGGCTTGGGGGTCTCATCAATGCTCCGTCCAGCGGCTGCGGTCTCCACCCGGACAAAGTAGCACCCAAAAACCTACTAACCAGCAACGCCCAGGCGTGCCGGTGGGCTCAACCTCCCGGTTCAAATGAGGATGAGCCCACCGTTCCCAACTTTGCCCGTCTTCGCCCAGGCGGGGGATTCTGCCTAGAGGACGTCGGCGATGAGCAGGGATCCGTTGGTGAAGTCGGCGTGGTTTGGGCCGTTGAACAGGGAGCACGACGGCGTCGCGTTGGCCAGCGTCAAGGTGAGCTCGACGATTGCCGGGGTGCCGGCGTCATGGAAGCGGCCTGATTGTGAGTATCCGACCAGGACAATGACTGAGCTGTCCGGGCCGAGCTGCAGGCCAGCCGGGACGGTCCAGGCAAAGTTTGTGGTGGCTGCACCTGAGCCGCCTTGCCAATGCGCTGTCATCGTTCCGGCGTTGAGTGTGCCGAGGATGACTCCTGTCGCGGGAACACATAAGCCTCCGATGAGTGTGGCGTCGAAGTCCAGGGTGTAGCCGGTGATTCCCGATGGGCTCGTGCAGGTATTGGAGGCCGTCCCACCGGTCATGGTGATGATGCCCGGGATGGCGGTCAGTTTGGGTGAGAAGTTGATGTCGCCGGTGACGTTGCTGCAGTTGACGACGTCGAGCAACTGCGATTGGTTCGGTTGGGATGTGTCTGCGACAGCGGCTGTGCTGCCGATAAGGGTCAGGGCTACGGCGGCTAGGGCCGCAATGGACCGACGAAAGAATTTCACGAGAGTTCCCCTTGCTCTTCGGACGACGCGAAATGTCGCGTCAGGGGTCATGCTCCCAGTCAACTCCCAGGACGACAAGACCTTGAACATCGCTGATCGGAGAATGATGAGTGCTCAAAGTGCTGGAGCGTTACGAAGCCACTCCACTAATGCGAACGCACAGAGCCGTGCCTAATTGCCCTTTTCGCCAGGCAGAGCTTCCAGAGCCCAATCCATGAGTTTGAGCTCGAACGGTTCCGGCCGTAGAGCTCCGTGCACATAGGCATCGAGTTCCTGTACGCCGGCGGTACCGCCCTGCGCCCAGTACCTGAGCCAGAGAAGGTCACGGCTGATGGATTTCGTTTCCAACAGGATTCGTGCGGCGTGCCGAGGGTCGTTCATGTCAGATATCCCAGTGCTATCGAGCGGGGCCTCCTGCACTTCTATTCTCCCAGGGGAGTCTGGGCCTAGCCTTGGAGCCAGCCACCATCGATCAGCCGTTGCCGTAGCGCCAGACGGTTTACTGGTTCCTGGCCGTCCTGTACCTTCCTACGCACCGCCGCCAGATGCTTCTTCACCCCGTCAACACTGATGCCCATCGCATGCGCCGTCTCGGCCATGGTTGCTCCCTCGCCGCTGAGGTAGATCGAAACGACCTGGTGTTCGCGTGAAGTCAATTGCGGTTCGGTGTCTTCGCCGGCCACAGCGGCAGCTATTTCGAGGGGAACGTGTTCCTGTCCTTGGGCCACTGCCCGGAGCGCGGCTTCAACCACCGCCGCGGGGGAGGTCTTTGGCACGTACGCCAACGCTCCTGCCGCGTAGGCCTGGCGAATCACCGCCGGGTCCGTCACGGAGCTGCACACCATTACCTGCGGCCCGGCTGAAAGGATGGCCCTGATCTTGGCCGAGAGCGGGATGTTATCTCCGAGCAGCACGTCCAGGATCACGACGTCGGACAGCCGGCCAAGGTGGGGGACGAGTTCGGCCCAGGATCCGTAACGCCCCACAACCCTGATGCCTGAGGTGTTACCTTCCAGCCACACGGCGAGGCCTTCAAGCATCACGGCGTGGTCTTCAACAATGTCCACATCAAGGGTCGGCGCGGCCGCCGCGTAGCGCTGCCACCCGAAACCCCTACTCTTGGTCCTGGTCACGACCTGAGCCACCTCGAAAACTTTCTAATTTTTCGCGTCACGATTCCTGCAGTACCGGCACTGTAACCGTAAGGGCAGTTGTGCCTTGGCATCAGCGCGAAAAGTTCTTCAACTGAAACGGCATCCCTTGGGAGTATCGGGTTTCTCGCGTTCGGAAAAGATGATGAGTACTGACCACTCGTATGTCGACGTCGTTGCCGGGCTTTACTGCTCACAGCGGACCAGCGCAACGGCCAGCGTTCCCCACGTTGGCCGGGGCTGTCGTTGGCTCCGCATCAAGGGCCGGGCGGCAGGCGCCGCCCGACCTTCGAAGCAAACGCTATCCAAAGCGATCCGAAGCCGCACACGCTACCCCCTTGCCCTAGCACTCGGATTGTCAGCACCGGGTGAACCGTGGCCTCAACAGCGGACCCGAGCTGATTGAACCAGCTGCATAAGTGCCCTGCGGTTTAGGATGGGCCTCGTTAGGGCAGTTCCCCGTATTGCCGCCCGAGGGGGTGGGCATCATGAAGGAGGATCAGGCATGGCAGGAAAGTTCGAAGTCTACAAAGACAAGTCAGATGGTTTCCGGTTCCGGCTGAAGGCCGGCAACGGTGAGGTTATCGCCAGCAGTGAGTCCTACACCACCAAAGCCGCAGCCCTGAAAGGCGTTGATTCGGTGAAGAACAACGCCGGTTCCGACGTCGTGGACCTGACCGGCTCGTAGCCTACGCGATCGGCCAGGTATCGAACGCAAGGCCCCCGCAAGACTGCCAAGTGAGCAGCAGCGGGGGCCTTGCTGCGTCAGGTGACCACTTCCCGGCTCTGGTCATTGTCAGAGGTCCCTGAGAGACTTCCTGTCAGGAAACCCTGACAGGAAGGTCTACGCGCATGGGATGGACATCCAACGACTACAACCACGAGGGCTATGTTGCTGCGATCGCACCGGATGGGCGTCTCTCGTCAGGTTCGACCGGAGCAGGAATGTTTGTCCACGGGATCACCGGAAACTACCCGCCAGCAGGGGAGTTTTACCCCGATGAGGAGATCGTTCCTAATGACCTGATCATGAGCTGGCGTGGTGCCTGCACGTGCGGCTGGCAAGGAGAGCCGTGGCAAAGAGTTCTTACGGCTGCCGACGCTGACCTTGCTACCCGCAAGGAATATGTGCCGGTCGGCGAGTTTGCCGACGTTTCGGGCGAGGTGGAGGAAGCCGTCCGAGAGGAATGGCTTGTCCACATCGCACCGTCTGAAGCGATCCTCGGTGTGGAAGCAGCTGCCAGGGAACACCGCCAGGCCGGGCACCGCCTGGATAAAACCGTCGCAGCCGCCAAGGCTGCCGGCGCCTCCTGGGCCGACATTGGCCGCGCCGCTGGGATCAGCCGCCAAGCCGCCCACGAACGCTGGGCCGACAAATAGCTGGTGGATTAGTCAGCTGCTCGGACCTCCCTTGGCAACGTGCTCGATCAGGACCGGACCCTATTTTGTGTCTGACGTCAAAGGAACGATGGACTCATGAATGTATCTTTCAACGATGATGAAGTAGAAGTCCTTGCCGTTGCGCTAGACGTCGCCCTAGGACTTCTGAATGGTGCCGAGAAACGAACCATCTCACCACTGACCGTCACCGGGGAGGAGTCCCTGGACGCGCTAAATGAAACTGCGAGGCGAGAAGCCATCAAACGTGAACGCCGACGTTTCAAGGAACTTCGCGCCCGACTGAGCATCGACAGCGATGAGAGCCATGGTGTCCCTGTCAGCGCCGAATTCCTGGAAATTGCGCTTGGCGTGCTGCCGACGGCGATGCAGGACGACAGAAGCGAAGAACTTTTCGAACAGTGGTTGATTGACCGCGAAGATGAGGAGCGACGCCGGTAAGCGGCCCTGTAGTTCGACTCGGGGTTCCTGGTCAAGGTGTTCGATCCCATCCAGGCAAGCGGGCTTCAAGCTCCTTGATACGGTGAGGGTATTCGCCCTTCTTCGCATGCACCTTTTGTCGCGCGACCCAACCGGCCAGTGCCCGTTCTTTGGGGTCCCAAGCGCTACGGTGCGGGGCTCTGCCGTTCTCTTTGACCCATTCGATGAACTCGGTGGCCCGCTTTTGCCAGTGGCGTTCGACGTTGAGCGTGATCCCGTCCAGCCACCCAGGGAAGGCTGCATCGAGCGTCTGAATAGCTTCTTTGGCGAGCAGGCCGCGCCTCTGTTGGTTCCGTAGAACCAACAGAACTCCTGCAAGACGGTCGGTCTCGCTCCCGCTCTTGCCATCGGGGGAGGGCAACGTGCCATGCTCCTGAACATAGGCGGCTATCTGCTGCGCCGATTCGACGTAGGAGCGCCTTTCCTGCTCGGAAAATGTCTCACGCCATTCAGGCAATCGGGCATCGAGCTCACGCACGCGGGCCGGGAAGCGTTCCCGGCGTGCATCATAACGCTGCCGAAACAACCACCGGCTCAGGAAGCGTTCCGCCTCATCATCGGAAGACACCCTCGGGAACCGGCCGTTGTCCTTGACCCAGGCAATGAAGTCCTCCGCCGTGCGTTGCCAGCGCTCTGTCGCGTGCTCAGCCCGGGCGGTCCACTTCGGATAAGCCTGATCCAGGATCCGGGCGGCATCTTCGGGGAGGTCCCCCGCGGCTTTGAGTCGGCGTAGCCGCTCAAGGGCCAGCGCCAGGCGTTTGTGTTCCCCAGAGGAAGGCGTGCGCTGGGTGGGTAGGTATCCGTGGTCTTTGTAGAACTTGGCTATCAACTCGGCGGACTGTTCCGCGGTTCGCTTTTCCCCGCGCTTACGGCGCGATTTGCTAGTCCGTGCGGAGGACAATGGCTTTGGAGCCTTCAGGGATCAGTGCTTCTGCAGCTGCTTTGGCTTCTTCGTATGTCTTGCCTTCGGCGTCGACGTAGCTTTGTTTGCCGTCGGCGGCCTGTACGGTCAGGGTCACTTTCACTCCCATATCCTAGGCTGCGTCAACGGTGAAGGTTCGTTCTAAGCCTGTGAGCAATGCCGACGCCTCGGCGCTGCGGCGTAGGTCCACCGGTCGTGCTCCGTGCAGGGCGGGGGAGGGGACCATCATCCACAGCGCGAAGTAGTTGTGAGGGATCCGCATCTCCATGGCCCGCTCGAACAGTGCCACCACCACCGGCTCCAAAGTCTGATCAGGCCGGAACTGGTAACCAGGGCAATACGTCCCTCCGTCCAGGAAGATCCGGACGAGCTGTTGCATGGCTGGTTCGGGATCCTCGTGCACGGCTGAGAGTCGTTCACGGACTTGTTCCAGGCTGGGCAGGTGGAACTCGTTGCGGATCCGCTCCCACAACTGTTCAGGGACCGGGGAGCGGTACAGGTCGACCGGCACTAGCTGATGGATTCGAGCTGCCACACCGTGGCCAGCGGCTCCCGCCGCAGCGTGAACGTGCGCAGTTCGGCGTTGGCAGAGGGCAGCTTGGCTTGGACCTGCCAGTGTTCGACGCTGACCAGATCGCCGGTGCCGATCGCGGCACGGGGCCGGGTTTCCCACCAAGCGTCCCTGGTGAACCAGTGAGCGGTATGGACGTCCGGATCGACCATCCAGATCCGCCCGTCGTGACGGATCGCCAACGGTGCGCCGTCGGGGCTGAACCGGACATCGACGGCATGGCCGGTCGTGGGGGATTCGGGTGCAAGGGTCATTTGTGGTTTCCTTTCTTACCTTGGCGCCGGTCAGGCGGCCTTGACGAGGGGGAGTTCGTCCCAGTGGGTGGTGTACCTGGGGGAGAGCATGCCGCGTTTCATGGACCAGTCCGGTCCGCCCTTGAGCCCGGCATGGCCCAGCCCGATGGATCCGCGGCCGTACCGTTTGGCCACGTCCTCGAGCAGGATCCCGATGCCGCGTTCTTCGTGCGGGTTCTCGAACAGTTCCAGGGGTTTCTGGTTCCCTGACGGGCGCAGGTCGGTGACCATGATCCCGGCCCGGACATACTTCACGCCCTCATGGACCTGGGGGAGCAGTGCGTGGGCTGCCCGGGTCAGCAACACCGGATCCGCGGTTGGCATCGGCAAGGCCAGGCACACCGAGGGGAAGGATTTTTCGTTCGGGTTGAAGTGCGACGTCGCCGCGAACGCGGTCAGCACTTTGGCTTGCAGGTCGTGTTTGGCCAGGCGCGCGGAGGCCATTTGCGCGTACACGCTCATGACCTGCCGCAACCCCGCGGTGGTGGTGATCGGGGTGGAGAAGGACCGGGAGAAGATCAGCTGGTCCCGGCCGATCCGTTCCTCTTCCATCGGGATACACGGGGTGCCCTGCAGTTCCAGGACGGTGCGCATCATGACGATGGAGAACTTGTCCCGGATAGCGACCGGGTTCGCCCGGGTCAGGTCCAGGATCGAGAAGATCCCCATCGCATTCAGACGCTTGGTGAGCCTGGTGGCCACGCCCCAGATTTCGATCACGGACAGCTTGGCCATCAGCGCTTCGCGCTGCTCGGCCGGCACTGACTCCCAGCGGCAGACACCGTTGAAAGCGGGGTTATTTTTGGCCCACTTGTTGCAAAGTTTGGCGAGCGTTTTCGTGGGTGCGATCCCGACGCAGACCGGCACGCCGACGTGCCGCCGGCACGCGGCTTTCATCTCCCGGCCCAGCGCCAGCAGCTCGTCTGGTTCGCCCTTGACGCCCAGGAACGCCTCATCGATGGAGTAGACCTCAAGCCAGGCTGAGTAGCGGCCCAGCAGCTCCATTACCCTGGCGGATATGTCCCCGTACAGCTCGTAGTTGCTCGACAACGCCACCAGGCCCCATTCCCTGGCCCGGGGCCGGAGCTTGAACCACGGATCACCCATGGCAATGCCCAGGCGCTTCGCTTCGGGCGAGCGGGTGACCGCGCAGCCGTCATTGTTGGAAAGCACAATGACCGGCCTGCCCTCCAAAGCCGGGTTGAAAGCGCGCTCGGCCGAGGCGTAAAAGCAGTTCACGTCCACGTGAGCGATTTCCTGCATCCGGCGCATCACCGCGGGCTTAGACATGGTGCAAACACCGTTCAGCCACCCCAAAGATGCTCAGGTCTGCCAAAGCTGGCATCTTGATGTCGGGGAAGGTCGGGTTGTCGGCCTGCAGGACAACGCCCGAGGGCGTAATCCGCAGCCGCTTGATTGTCAGCTCACCATCGAGGACCGCGACGACAACGGAACCGTCCGTCGGTTCCAGCGCTCGGTTCACCACGAGCTCGTCCCCGTCGCTGATGCCGGCCTGTTCCATGGATTGGCCGACAACGCGGACGATGACGGTGTTGGTGACGTCTTTGACCAGGTGCTCGTTGAGGTCGATCCGATCCTGGAAGTAGTCCTGGGCGGGCGAGGGATAGCCGGCGGCCACCGCTACCGGTGCCAGCTGAACCGCCACCGGAGAGAGTCCCGCATCTATCACGCGGGGGCCAACTATCACGCCCACAACACACCTTTTATTCGAAACTATGTTCGATTAATAACTGTACTCCAGTGGTCCGACGAAATAAGCCGCCCAGGGGGCGGAGTGGACGGCTTGCACACAATGGGGACAGCTTTGAGCTGCGCGGAGGGCTCCACCTGCCCGCCAGTGTGCACAACCCGTCCACCGCGAGAAGGACGCGCTAACGGTTTTGGAGATGCGACGGGAGTTCGACCTCGGATGGATCAAGCTCCGGACGTACCCGGAGCATGGAAAGCGGGTGGCGGAACGCTTTCCCGGTCCACGCGACGTCGGCCGCGACCTCGATCACCACTGGGTCCACCAGTGTCAGGTGGACCGGGCCTTTGTCTTTGCTGAATCTGTTCAGCGAGGTCTCGCTGATTTCTTCCGGCCAGGGATGCCCTGGCTGCGCCGGGCGGAGCTGGCGGCCCAGCTCACGCCCTACCCGCGTGGAAAGCACCGTGGACCGGCCCACGATCCGCAGCACCCCATCGACCGGCAAGCCGGCGATGATGGCCTGCGGTTGCGTGATCGGGCCGATGACGGCCGCGCAGACCGCATCGAACGTGCTTTTTGTCTTCAGCTTCAACCACGACCTAGCTGCGTCATAGGGCTGGGATCCTCCCTTGAAAACCAGCCCTTCGACCCCTGTGGCTGGCAGGTCCTTCAACCACGCCGTCGCCAAGTCCATGTCCGTGGTGGTGGGAGAGAGGTTCAAAGGGGCGGCCCAGCCCCGGGCCAGTTCCTCAAGCAGCTGCCGGCGGCCCGTGAACGGCACACCCCGGATGTCCTGCCCGGCAACAGCCAAAACGTCAAAGGCCGCGAACGATGCCGGCAGCTCATGGACCAGAGCCGGCAGAGCCGCCCTGGAGCTGACCATGCGGCGCTGCAGTGCCTCGAAGTCCAGCCGGTCCTCGTTCCAGATGACCGCTTCACCGTCGAGGACCACGCCGGGCGGCACCTGCGCCCGCACAGCAGCGCAGAGCTCAGGAAAAATCCTCTTCTATTGGGTTCGAAAAGAGTGTCGCGGACGTCGCATCTTTGTACTTCCGTTTGTGTCCGGCACTGCAACTATCGGTGTGTCGCACACGTCTTTCACGTCGCGAGTTCTAGCATCCTTCGCATGAGCATCATCTCTGGGATGAGGTGCAGGGGGTGATGCGGTCGTGGCAAACTTCAGATCATTTCTCGTAAGAATGCCCTCAGAATTGCGCTACTGGACCGTGCTAGATCCAGCCCAGCATGTAGTGGTTGAAGCGGATGACTTCCTGCTGCACCATAGGCTGGGCCGAGATGGCGCCGAGTCCACCAGCCAGTCATACGCTGCCTCGCTTGCACTGTTCTTCGACTGGGCTGCATCAATTCGAAAGCCCTGGCAGGAGAGCCCTCCGTATCTCGGTCGCTTCGTATACTGGCTCCAGCACTATCGCCCAGACCAAATAGCCACCGATCGCAGCGAAATGGTGCGTGGCCCACGGCGAGTGAACGCGATCATGGCTGCAGTTCGCAGCTTTTTCCGACATGCGGCCGCCGTGGGTCAGCTGGACCCGCAGGCGCTGGGAGTGGTTTACGAATCCTTCTACAGTTACCCCGTGAACGAAGCAGAACGGGGTGCACATCGTCCCCGGGCAAGGGCCAGGCACCGGTTGTCCGAGCCGCGCTCCCCGATCGTAAATGCTGAAGGGGAGGACATTGTTGGCCTGATTCGAGCATCCCGTAACGCCCGTGATCGACTTATTGTCATTGCGATGTGGCGGATGGGTTTGCGCCGGGGTGAACTGGCCGGTCTGCGCCGCTCAGACATCCATTTCGTGCCCGATGCCTCCCAGCTGGGTTGCGGCTTTCGGGGCACGCACCTTCACGTGGTGCGAAGGACGAACTCGAACGGTGCATGGGCAAAATCCCGCCGGCAGCGAGTCGTACCGGCTGACTGGATGACGGTTCAGGCCTACGACCAGTACATCGCCGAGCGGGAACGCATAGGCCCTACCGTGCGGTCGGACTTCCTGCTGGTGAACCTATTTGCCGATCCAGTAGGAACACCGATGAGGCCGGGCGCTATAAATGAACTCCTGACCCGGCTGTCGTCACGCGCCGGCCTGAAACGACCCGTGCACCCACACATGCTGCGGCACAGCTTCGCCACCAACATAGCGGCGCACGGTGGCACCGCGGACGTGCTCAAAGAACTCCTAGGTCATGCCTGGATTTCATCGAGCGAAGTGTACCTACACCCGTCACCTGAGCGGCTCCGTGCCGTCGTCGAGCGGGTCCCGGCACCTCGAACGACCGGACACGAACAATGAGCTACTTGAGCAGCGGCAGCCGATTCCGAGTCGACCCGGTAGCGCCGAACAGTGAACTGGACGTGCTTCGTGCCGCTTTGCGGCCCGACTTCCTGACCGCAGCCGGTTGGAAGGCCGACGAACAAATCCTCGCACCCCCGCGAAATCATCCCGTACTCGGAATACGAGAGTGCGCGCGGAAGGAATGCAGCACCAGCGTCGCGACCCCCGGCCATGATCTCTGCCCCGCCTGCCGCCGACAATTCCGAAAGGGCCACCTGTCCCTTGAGGAGTTCCTGAACACAACGAGCGGACGACCGGTACGCGGCGAAAGATTCTGCCTCGTCACAGACTGTCCTCGCCCGACCAGCCAGCAATCGGGATTGTGCCTGGCGCACAACTTCCGGTTCCAGCAGCACTCCCCATCAACCGTTGAAGAGTGGATCCAGGCCACCCGGCCCACGCCAATGTCCTCCTTCGGGCCATGCCAGGTTCCCTCCTGCTCCCGCGTCGCGGCAGTTCCGAACAGGCTTTGCCACCCGCATGCTCGACGGTGGAGCGGGGCCCGGCATGCAGTCCCACCGCCGGATCTGGAAATCTGGGCGCGATCGCAGGAACCGCCAGCCGATAGCGGCCGGATCGTGGCGTTCAAGGGACTACCCGATCAGGTAGTCACGGAAATCCTCGCAGGACTCCAATGGCGGACCGATGACCATACCAGGACCTCCCTGATTGAGTTACGTGCCTTGGTACGCCATGCCCGCCAACAACAGGTCTCGAGTATCTTCGACCTCCTCGATCACAGGATATGCCGCGAATCAAGACACATGTCTGCGCTGGTCCGGGCACTGACTCTGGCCGTGCAGCGGAGCCTGACGTCGCCCGAGCGAGAGCAACAGCGTGAGCGTTGGGACCTGGCTATCTTCGGGGGCAAAGGGCAGATCAACTTTAGAATTCTGTCCCAACCGTGGCTTCGTGAAGCAGCGAAGCACTGGGTCTTGGAGGATCTTCCTTTACACCGCGGACGCCAAGCGACCACTACCTCCAAAGAGACCGTCCGGGCCATCCAATATCTCTCCTGGACCCTCCAACACGGCCGCCCTGATCATGGACTCGTGCTCGATAAACTCGGCCGCAGCGACATTGTCCGATTCTCCAACCGGTTGGCTCATCTGGAACGCAACGACCAGATCAGCGCCCACAGACGCTATATCGTCACTATCAAGGTACGGCGCTTCCTCGATGACATCCGAGCCTTCGGACTCACCCGCCCGACGGGTCCTCTCGCGGGGCTGCCCGACGACTTTAGGCTGCGCCACAGCGATGTCCCCAAGCCATCAGAGAAATTCGGATCAGGGCGTGATCTTCCCATCCCCGTGCAGCGATCCATCAATGCGAACCTGGCACAACTGGAGGCAAGTGCAGGACTGGACGTGCGCCGCATCGTTGAAGTGTTGATCGACACGGGCCGCCGCCCGGACGAAGCATGCCAACTCCCGTGGGACTGCCTGGACACGACAGCGGACGGCCAGCACGTACTGATCTACACGGACAGCAAAAACAACCGCCCGGACTGCCGCCTCCCTATCAGCGCCGAAACAGCCGACCTCATCCGAGAACATCGCGAGAACGTACGGCAGCGCTTCCCGAACACACCGCTGGACCAATTGGCGCTGTTCCCACGAAATCAATTGAATCCTTATGGAAGCTTCCACATTGGGGTCCCGCACGTAAGCAAAGCTCACAGGGCATTCATCGACTCCATCGCGACACAGCTCGTTGACGACGCCGGCCAGCCCTTTCCCGCCAAGGTGGCGGTGCTCTACGCATACCGGCACAGCTACGTCCAACGCCACGCCGACCACGGAACACCTCCCGATGTGCTTCGCGATCTGATGGGTCACCTCTCAATGGAAACGACGATGGGCTACTACCGGGTGACTGAAAAGCGTGTCCGCCAAGCAGTGAACCAAGTCGCCCAGCATCAGTTCGACAGCCACGGCCATCGAGTCTTCGCCAACGTTGCCGGGCTTGTCGCCGAAGAACATGCGCGGCTGCGCATAGGTCAGATCGCTGTACCGTTCGGCGTCTGCACCGAGCCCTCAAACGTCAAAGCCGGCGGACATGCCTGCCCTTACAAATACAGTTGCATCGGATGCGGTCACTTCCGAAGCGACGCCTCCTACCTCCCAGAACTAAAGTCCTATCTGCAACAGCTCCTGGCCGATCGGGAACGAATCCTTGCCGCGACCGATGTTCAGGAATGGGTTCGGGCAAAGACGGCGCCCAGCGATGAGGAAATTGATCAATTGCGCAGTTTGATCCGCCGTGTCGAGGACGACCTCAACTACCTGAGCCCCGTGGACCAGCAGAGCATCCAGGAAGCAATCGAAGTGGTCCGCAATGCCCGGCAGAAGGTATCCCTGGGTATGCCTACGATCGGCATCCACGAGGGGCAGCCATGACGCTGGAAACCACTTCCAGCCCTCTAACCGCCGCCAGACGACGCGATGTCGATGCCCGCCGCGCCCGCGTAGTCCAGGCGCTGGAGATCATGCGAACAGAAGGGGACGAAATCACCATCTCCTCGGTAGCAGTCCGAGCCAAAGTGCACCGCTCCTTCATCCACCGCCATCTCGATCTCCGCGCAGACGTCTACGCGGCCGCCGCCGAGCCATCGACAGCAGCCATTGCTACTACGACTACGCGCCAAAGCCTCGAAGCGGACAACATGAACATGCGGGCCACCGTCCGCCGCCAGACTCAGCACATCGCGGACCTTGAATCGCGGTTCTCGGAACTTCTTGGGGAACAGGCCTACTCCCGAACCGGACTGGGCGCACCCCATGACCACGCCGCCCTCGAGGAACAGAACCGCGCGCTGCAAAACGAAATCCAGGAGCTACAAGCCAAGCTTCAAGACAAAGACGAAGAACTAGGAGCCGCCCGAGAGGCGAACCGCCAACTCATGGGCCAACTCAACAAAACAGCGGCAAACGAGGGTGCTGATGGCCGGCGCGGCAAGATTTAGCAGGGAGCCCGCCGGAACTGACCTGCCTCCCCTCCCATCGACTAGCGCGTTGAAATTGGGTAAGGGGTCGACAGCTTTCGGCTATTACCTGCCAACTCAGGCGACAGGAGCCAGGACCTAGCCAGGCCGAAGTAGCGCGACAACTCGGAGTCCCTGGACATAGATGCGTAACGCGATTAAGGCCGGCTGCCGGCCCGGCATCAGGATCTCGCAACGACGCCAGCTCGATGGCAAGGATCTCGTCCACAACACGCGCAATTCAGGAAGCTGCTCCAATAGACGGTTGCACGCCCACGGAGACAGAGCTTGGGTGGTGGGCATTAGACCAAGGCGTTGGCGAAACCGGTTTGGATGGCTGACTTTAGTTCTGACCGGTCGTCAGGAGGCAGGAAGGCGGACTCTGCAGCGTCGAGTTGGAACGTCTTGAGATCAGCCAGGGTGTATCCGAAAGCATCGACGAGGAGGCCAAGTTCTTTCGTGAGGTTGGTGTTGCTCATCAGTCTGTTGTCAGCGTTCACTGTCACCCGGAGCCCAGCCCTGTAGAGCAGATCGAACGGGTGGTCCCTCATCAAGTGTCCCCATTGAGCGATCGCTCCGGTTTGAAGGTTTGAGGATGGGCTGATCTCGAGTGCAATCTTGCGGTCCCTTACCCAGCGGGCCATGTCCCCGAGTACGGCGTGAGTGCCTGTGGAGTCTTGGTATTGGGTGAGATCTTCGGCCAGCCGGACGCCGTGGCCGAGGCGTAGGGCCCGGCCATGGATCAGCGCCGATCGGATGCTTTCGAGGCCGTCTCCTTCGCCGGCATGCACCGTCGCGGGCAGGAAGTTCGAGGCCAGATGGTCGAACGCTGCCGCATGTTGCGAGGCTGGGAATCCGGCCTCAGGCCCTGCAATGTCGAATCCGACGACACCTTGATTCCTGTGCCGTACGGCCAACTCGGCAATGCTGAGTGCCAACGAATCGTGACGCATGGCTGCCAGGATCTGGCCAACCTGGATGTTTTTGCCTGTTGCCGTTACATCGGCGACCCCGGCTTCGATCCCCTCTTGTACGGCCTCGACGGCTTGGTCCAGGGTGAGCCCCTGCCGTAGGTGGTTTTCAGGGGCCCACCGGATTTCACCGTAGATCACACCATCGTCGGCGAGATCCTGGACGAACTCTCTGGCAACGCGAACAAGGTTACGTTGCGTTTGTGTGACCGCTCCGGTGAAACTGAATGGCTTGAGATAGGCGGAAAGCGAACCGGCGTTAGATTGCTCGGCGATCCAATTAGCGAGCCGCTCGCCGTCGGTGAAAGGCAGCGGGATGCCGGCCTCGGTAGCCAGTTCAACGATTGTTTCCGGCCGCAATCCTCCATCGAGATGATCGTGGAGAGAAATCTTGGGCAGCGACTTGAGAATCTCATTGGTTATGGGGCGGTCCGGGTGGGCGGCTGGGTAGCCCATGGGCTGGTCCTTTACTTGGTCGGGATGAGGGCAGGCCGGGAAAGTTGCTTCCGGCATTTAGCGGGTGGGCACAGTTTGTGCGGGATTCAGATTCTGGACGACCTGCGAATGATGAGCTCGAAGTCGAAGATCTCCTTGACGAGGGACTCCTCCGGGTTCCCGTCGACAAGTAGGCCGACGGCTCTTTCGGCAATGGATTGAGTGGGTTGCCGGATCGTGGACAGCGGTGGAACCGAGTAGGCAGATGCCTCAGTGCCGTCGACGCTGATTACTGCAAGCTGATTGGGCACGCTTACTCCGAGGGAGTAAGCAGCGAAAAGCACCCCGTGGGCTTGTTCATCAGTGGTTGCATAAATGGCCCTCGGCGCATCCTGGGCCTGAAGCCACTCCATGGTGACCTCGGCAGCCCCCGCCCTGGAAATGGGAGAAGCGCGCCGGGAAACGGTAACAGCCGTTCCAGCGACCGCCCGGGCAAAACCAGATGAATGTTGCCTGGTACCTACAGAGTCCACGGGCGCATTGAGCAGCCCGATACTGTCGTAGCCTTCGTTGACCAAGTGGCGCGTAGCAACGTAGGCGGCCTGCTCATAGTCGATCGTCAGCGAAGACGCGCGCTGCCCCGATGACAGCGGGTGAAGGGCCACCACAGGGAGATTCGCGGCGTGGGCAGGTTGGAGATTCGGTTCGTCCATCAGCGAAATAAGAATGAGAGAGTCAACCTGCCGCTCGATGAACGTTTCGATGAGGCGGTGCTCTTGGTTCTGGACCGTTGCCGAGTCTCCGATGAGGAGCAGATGATCCCTGTTTGCGGCGGCCACTTCGAGTGCTCGGGCAAGTTCAGCGAAGAACGGATTAGCGATGTCCGGAACGATCAGTCCGATGGATCTGGTCTTTCCCGCGCTGAGCGCACGTGCCAAGGCATTGGGTTTGTAGTCCAATTCCCTTGCAGCCCTGAGAACGCGCTCCCGGGCATCCGCCGAGACAGCGCGGGGCCCATTGTTGAAAACATAGCTCACAACGGCGTTGGACGTCCCGGCCAGTCTTGCAACGTCTCTGGCTGTCGGCATCGTCTTCTCCTTGGTTGTCCGAGGCGATCACTCTAACCGCCTAGATTCGCATCATACTGTGGATTTGGATCTCGATCGTTGAAGAAGAAATCTCTTGTCAAAGCCATACGCCCCGAGTAGTCTAACCGGTTAGATGCTTCGTTTGCATCCTTCTCTTCTTTAGAAAGGGCTTCCCGTGAAGCGAACAACCTTGGCAGCGACGTCGCTGCTCGCGGCCGGAGCGATATTCCTCGCCGGCTGCTCGACCAGTGCCCCAAATTCGGTTCCAGCACAGGGAAGCGACGGATCCGGTACGGGTACTGTGAACTTTCTGGGCCCTGAGGACCCCGCGACTTTCGCCCCCGTGATCAAGGCCTTCAAAGCCAAGAACCCGGACATTACGATCAACTACTCACAGATACCGTTTGATCAGCTCAACCCGACTCTGCAGCAGCGCCTTGGAGCCAAGGACGAGACCATCGATATCTACACGGTGGACCAGCCGCGACTCTCCCAGCTTGCGGCCCAAGGATTTTTGGAAGATCTCAGCAGCCTGAAGGACCAAACCAAAGCTGCCGTTCCGGACGCACAGTTCTCTGTGAATCTCTATCAGGACAAGCTGTGGGCATTGCCTGTCTGGAACTCCACCCAACTGCTGTTCTTCAATAAGACTGCCCTGGACGCGGCAGGCGTCCAATACCCATCCGTAGATCCGTCCCAGCGAAAGACCTGGGAGCAGATCGTTTCGGACGCCAAGGCTGCCCAGGCTGCAGGCACAGAGTTCGGTCTGCTGCTTGAACAGGTCGAGGCCTACTACCAACTGCAGCCGCTTGCAGAATCAGCCGGCGGCGGTTCAGGCATCACAGGTGACGACAAGTTGACCGTCGATGTCACCAACGATGGCTGGAAAAAGGCCATGAAGTGGTACTCGGACACCTTCGCGTCCGGTCTTTCACCCCGGGGTGTCGGCGGCTTCCAAACCAGTCCTCTCTTCACATCGGGCAAGGTCGCGTACTTTGTGGGCGGGCCGTGGGACGTTGGTAATTTCTCCAAGACAAATATCAACTGGGGCGTGGCGCCCATGCCCTACTTTGAGGGCGGTAGTAAAGCCACCCCGACGGGTTCGTGGTCCTGGGGCATCAACCCGGCATCCAAGAACAAGGCTGCAGCAAAGAAGTTCCTTGAGTTCGCATCCCTTGACCCCGCCGGCAACCTCGCGACGACCGAAGCGAGCACTATCATCCCAGCAAACAGTGCAGCGACGGAACAGTACCTTCCCAAACTCGAAGCACTGGGCGGCGACAAGGCCCAAGGCCTGGCCAAGCTCATCGCCCACGAAAACACCGAGACAGCAACGCCTCGCCCGGTGACCGTCGGCTACATCCAGTTTGAGGAAATCATGGGCAAAGCTTTCGCAGACATCCGCAACGGCAGCCCAGTGGACGAACGGCTGAAGCAAGCCGCCCAGCAGATTACCGACGCTTTGAAGCAGCTCTAAAAATGTCTCCCTCGCAATTAACTGATCGTCCGGCAACTGCGCAAGGGCAGGCCCCCAAAGGGGGGTCTGCCCGCCGCAGGCGGCCGATGTCAACCATGGCCGTCGCCTTCGCGTTCCTTGCTCCCGCTCTTATCAGTCTCGTAGTCCTGCGCATCGCACCCGCGGCCGTAGCGCTCTGGGAGAGCCTCTTCCGGGAGAGCTTCCTCCGCGGGGGAACCGTGTTCGTCGGTCTTGAGAACTACGCCGATCTCTTTGGAAACGCAGACTTCAACAACGCCTTGCTCGTGACGCTGGTCTTCTCAGCGATCGTAAATCCCTTGCAGATTGGCGTCTCATTCCTCCTTGCGGTTCTCTATACGAGGCGCGCTGCTGGGTCCAAGATCTGGCGCTCCCTTGTCGTCTTGCCGATCGCTGTGCCGCCGGCCGTTTCAGCCGTCGTATGGAGCGTTATCTACCGCCCCGACGGTCTGGGGAACTCCTTTCTGGCAATGCTTGGCCTGCCGGAACAATCCTTCCTGACGTCCCCACAGCAGTCACTTGCCTCAATCATGGTGCTGCTGAGCTGGATTGGAGTCGGTTACTGGATGCTCTTCCTCATCGCCGGCATCAATGACGTCCCCACCGAACTGTATGAGGCAGCGTCCATCGACGGCGCATCAGCTTGGCGGAAGCTGTGGTCTGTGACCTTCCCTCTGGTGAGGCGGCCGTTGGCCTTCGTTCTGGTAGCGGACACCGTCTCAAACTTCCTGATCTTCGCCCCCGTCCAAATACTCACCAAAGGCGGCCCGTCAGGTTCAACGAACCTACTTATGTATGACATCTATACCCGCGCCTACACCTTGGGTGACCTGAACAAAGCCCAAGCGGAAGTGATCATTCTCGTGCTCCTCACCCTCGTCGTCGTCGCCGTGCAATTCCGGCTTCTCCGGAGCTCTGATAACGCATGAGCATCATGAACAAAACCAGCACCTCCAAACGCCGGACTCTGGGCTATATCGGGCTAAGCGTCCTTGGCGCCTGCATCGGACTCTTGTTCCTGCTGCCGCTGTGGTGGACGTTCGTGAACTCTCTACGACCAGGAGGTGATACATTCCGGTTCCTGAACCCGTTGCAATGGGAAACCTTCTTCACCCTGACGCCCAGCCTGGACAACTACGTAGAACTTCTCAGCAGCGACCTTGGGCTCGCAACCTGGAACTCCATTTTCGTCAGCACCGTCACCGTCATCATCGGGCTTGCGATCTGCTCCATGGCAGCCTTCGCCCTCGCCGCCATCCCCTTTAAAGGATCAGGCGTCGTGTTCATTGTAGTGGTCGTCAGTTTCCTGATCCCGTTCGACGCCATCGCCATTCCCTTGGCGGACCTCTTCCGGGACTGGAACCTCCAGAACACCTACACGGGCCTGATCCTCCCAGGCCTGGGCAACGGCATGGCCATTTTCCTACTGAGGACCTTCTTCCTGGCCATCCCCAAAGACCTCGTCGAAGCAGGACGCCTCGACGGGCTGGGCTGGTGGGGGATCTTCCGCCGGATCTATCTACCCTTGTCAGTGCCCTCGCTCATCGGTGCCGGGCTCACCCTCTTCCTGTTCCAATGGCAGTCCTACGTATGGCCGCTCCTGAACGGCACCGACGCCCAGCACATCCTGGGCCCGATCGCCCTTTCAAACCTGCAAGGCCAGTTCAACGTGGACTACGGAGTCATGTTCGCCGGATCCATCGTGCTAACCGTCATCCCGCTGGCCATCATCATCGGATTCCAGCGCTACTTCATCCAATCCGTCACCACTACCGGACTGAAATAGAGATTCGCACACCGTTTGGCGTGGCACCGCCATGCCCACAGCACTAACCAGAAGGAAAAACTATGGGTGCCCTGCACCACATCATTCTCGACACCGACATCGGATCGGACGTCGACGACGCCCTCGCCTTGGCCCTCATCCTCGGTTCACCCGAAGCCACCATACTTGGCATCACAACCGTCTACGGTGACACGCTCCTACGGGCACGCCTGGCCAGGCGCTTCGGCAAACTCGCCGGACAGGAAATCCCCGTACACTACGGCCTCGAGCAACCAATGTCTGGCCGCGAAGTCTGGTGGCCGGGCCATGAAGGATCACTTCACGACGGGCTGGAAAACGAACCTGTCGAGGAGGAAGACGCTGTCCGATATTTAACCCGGCAGGTCTCGGAACGACCCGGTGAAATCGACGTCATCGCCATTGGACCACTCACCAACATAGCCGCCGCCCTCGAATCCGATCCCGCCTTCGCCGGCAACGTGCGGCACCTTTGGATCATGGGAGGAGGATTCGGCATGGACGAAGCCGAACACAACTTCCGCAGTGATGACCAAGCGGCCAAGATCGTCTTCGAGTCAGAACTAAACATCACCGTAACCGGGCTTGAAGTCACCCGTAAAGTGGAAATGCGGAAGGAACAGCTGGCGCTCATCGCAGCGGCCGGCCCACTGGGACTGGCACTGGACGCCGACATCAGGCAATGGTGGGCCTTCTGGAACGAAGAATGGAACGTACCTCACGACCCCATAACAGTGCTGACCCTCCTGCGCCCTGAACTCTTTACGTTCTCCAATTCCGGAACCGTCGTGATCAGCGGTGAAGGCGAATCCGCGGGCCAGTCGACGTTCATAGCTTCCCCCACCGGCACCACCCGTTTGGTGGCAACCATCGACGCCGACGCTGTAGCCGAAGAGATCAGCTCCAGAATCGTCAATGCGGGCACACTCCAGCTCCACGACGCAGACGTGCAATGATCCAACCACGTGAGAACACACTGGTGGTCGTAGGATCCATGAACATGGATCTCACGGTTCACACAAGAACCCTGCCAAATCCCGGCGAAACCGTGGTCGGTAGAGGCATCAGCCGCGGACCGGGCGGAAAAGGGTCAAACCAGGCGGTAGCAGCAGCGCGGCTGGGCGCGAAACCCATCCTAGTGGCAGCGCTGGGCGCGGACGACGACGGGGCCTTCCTCCGTGAAGCGGCAGCAGACCAGGATATTATTATCGACCTGATTCGGAACGAACAGGGTAGTGCAACAGGAACCGCCCTGATCACGGTCGACGACGCTGCCGAGAACTTCATTGTGGTTTCCCCAGGGGCGAACACCCGTCTCACCCCCGAAGTTGTCCAGAGGTCACTGTTTGAAATCGGAAAAGCGGCTGTCCTCTGCCTGAGTCTGGAGGTACTGGTGGATACGGCCTTGGCAGCCGCCAGAGCATCGGCTGTCATGGGCGCGATAACAGTATTGAACCTCTCGCCCTACTCGCCGAAGGCTATGGCGATCATGCCACTCGTTGACGTTGCCGTCTTGAACGAAGGAGAGGCTCTGGCTGCCGTAGGTCTAAGGGGCCTTCCGGCTGAGCGGCCCTGGCAGGTAGTAGGTGCGTTGCTTGGCGAGACCGGAGCGAAGAACGCCGTCATTACGTTGGGAGCCGAGGGCGCAATCGTTCTGGAAAACCTCCAGAAATGGCCCATATCACCGGTTCACATTGAACCTACTCGGGTCCGTCCGATAGACACGAGCGGGTGCGGTGATGCGTTTGCCGGAGCCATGGCAGGTGAGTTAGCCCATGGGGCCGACTTACTGGCGGCGGCGCGCTTTGCCAGTCAGGTCGCTGCCTACGCTGCCACAGGGCGTGGGACCCAGGCTTCATACCCAACCCGAGGGCAGCTGCAGGAGTGGCTGGAGCAGGGCGAAGCAGCGGCCGTCGATGAAGTCGAACAGAAGGCTCCGGTGCGAGCGGAAATCTCGGAGGCCGACCGGTCTGTATAGATGTCAGCCACGCTGTAAACCCTGAACCATACGTTGCCATTGTCGGTCGACCACAACGGATTCGCTATGCGGTTACCCGCGCCAAATGCTGAAGGAGGCTCCGCCCCTTCAGCATTTGGCAACCCAACAAAGATGGTCCGACGTTCACAGGGCCTTCGGCGGAGCAAACGGCGGTTGACCGTTCGATATCCATCCGTCCCAGAAGACCCATGGAGGAATCATGAAACGAGCCGCCAGCCTGCTTGATCAACGTGACGTCGGCGCCGTCGAATTCAGCAGTCAAGAGGCGGACTGGAAAGAAGTCCGGCGCCGGCACCTCTGCTGCCTGGGCTGTCATGCACCTGCGCAATTCAAGGCAGGATCGCAACGCCGAGGGCCATTCTTCTCAGCACGCCACCACGACACATGCCCTCTCACGAAGGCGCCATGGACGGTCTTCCGCTACCTGCAGTAGGGCCCAAAACCGTCACGGAGCGGGCCACATCAGGAAGCCGCTGGCAGCCCGTTGCGGACATCTCAGGGAGAGATCCACAAGGGCTTTCCCCAGATCGTCACCAAGCGGCCCGTTCTGCTAACCCCAAGATCCAGGCCCTTGTGTAGTGACCGACAGTCGAAGCCATTCCACCATCCACCGCCAATTGCAAGACGAGAGACCATGAACCAGCACCTCATGAACCAACCCGCACCCTTCTTTCTTGACTGCGATACGGGGATCGACGACGCCTGATTGTGTCAACGTGATCGGAGCCCACTAGGACGGCCCGAACGGTACCCACCCGTCGGACGTCCGGGGATGATGTTGTGAGGGTGTCTAGGGGTTCTTGGCGTGGTTTCTGGGTCTGTGAAAACACTGCCGCGGGTTGGGACGATACCCGGGGTCCCGGTTGTTGGAAGCTGGCGTCTGGCGGAGTAGTGCGTCAGAGGTAGCTGCAGATTTGTTCGGGATCGCAGCTTGCGTCGGTCCCGGCCGCGGCAGTGGCGTGAAGGCCGGCGACGATGGATCGCAGCGCCATTAGTTCAGAAATCTGGTGGTCCAGTTCGGCCAGCTGGTTGGAGAGAAGGTCTTGGACGTGGGCGCAGGGGGCTTCTCCGGCGTCACGGAGGCTAAGAATTTCGCGTATTTGGGTCAGGGCGAGGCCTGCGGCCCGTCCGCGGCGGATGAATTCGAGCCTGGCCACGGAGTCGTCATGGTAGTCCCGGTAGCCGTTAGAGGATCTTTTCGCTGCCGGGAGAAGCCCGCTGTCCTCGTAGAAACGCAGCGTCTTGGTTGTCATCCCTGCCGCTGCCGCGGCCTCACCGATACGCATCATGAACTCATTTCTTAGCAGGCGGCCAGGACGGCGATTCCTTGACATTCCAGTGTAGGGGAAGGTTGAGAATGGGATGCAGAGCTGGTCTTCGGTTGAAGGCTGCACATGGCGGTCGGTTGAGCAACAGGTGTGCTGGCGGCTGCTTCCCTTCCATCTTCAGGAGTCCCTCGTGTCGGCAGCATCTTTCGATTATGACCTGGCCATTATCGGTTCCGGCGGGGCTGCTTTCGCTGCGGCCATCCGGGCAACCAGCCGTGGCAAGCGGGTGTTGATGGTGGAGCGCAGCACTGTGGGAGGCACGTGCGTGAACACGGGCTGCATCCCGTCCAAGGCCCTGCTGGCCGCCGCGGAAGCCCGCCATGTCGCCCTCGATGCTTCCGGACGGTTCCCCGGTATCAGCACCTCCGCAGAGCCGGTGGATATGCCCGAACTGGTCGCCGGGAAGCGCTCACTGGTCGAATCCATGCGGTCAGAGAAGTATGTGGATCTCGCCGCGGGCTATGGATGGAACCTGCAGCGGGGGACGGCGGTGTTCGCCGGAACCGCAGCCGCACCGGTTTTGAACATCACCGCCCCGGGCGGAACCACCGAGACAGTCAGCGCGGAACACTACCTGGTCGCGACCGGCTCCACCCCCTGGATCCCTGAAGTGCCGGGAATGGACGAGGTGGATTATCTGACGTCCACGAGTGCGATGGAGCTGCAGGACGTTCCCGCTTCGATGCTGGTGGTGGGCGGCGGGTATGTGGCGCTGGAGCAGGCGCAGCTTTTCGCCCGGCTCGGCACGGAGGTGACCATCCTGGTCCGGTCCAAGCTCGCCTCGGCCGAAGAGCCTGAAGCCGAGCATGCCCTCGCCGGTGTCTTCGCCGATGAGGGCATCCGGGTCGTCCGTCGAGCGACAGCGTCCTCGGTCCGGACCGATGAGGTGTCGGGGGACGTGGTCGTGGATGCTTCCGTCTCAGGAGGAAACGAGGAATTCAGGGCCGCGCGCCTGCTCATGGCAACAGGCCGGCGCCCGGTCACGGAGGATTTGAACCTTTGCATGGTCGGCGTTGAAACCGGGGACCGCGGGGAAGTCCTGGTCGACGGGAGCCTTCGCAGTACTAATCCGAGGATCTGGGCCGCGGGTGATGTGACGGGTCACCCGGAGTTCGTTTATGTCGCCGCCGCGCACGGGGCCCTGATGGTGGAGAACGCCTTTGAGGGTGCCGGGCGTGAGGTCGATTACCGGCACCTGCCCCGGGTCACGTTTACCAGCCCTGCCCTGGCCGCTGTCGGGATGACGGACAAGGAAGCGAACCAGGCAGGGATCCGGTGCATGTGCCGGGTTCTGCCGCTCAAATTTATCCCTCGCGCGCTGGTGAACCGTGATACCCGCGGCTTCATCAAGATCGTTGCCGACGCGGACACGGGTCGGATTGTAGGGATCACTGTCGTGGGTAAGGACGCCGGGGACATCGCCGCCGCAGGGATTTACATTCTGGAGGCCGGGATGACCGTTGATCAGGTCGCGAATCTCTGGAGCCCCTATCTGACCATGGCCGAAGGCATCAAGATAGCAGCCCAGTCCTTCACTACTGACGTCTCCAAACTGTCCTGTTGCGCGGCATGAAGTGGTCAACGACAACCTATGTGTTCGTGGGGCGGGCGGCCGCGGCTACCTTTTAGTGCGCGTTCCTTGTCAGGCTGTGGGCGAGGCGGTAGGAATCGGTGCCGGTTTCGATGATGGTGCCGTTGAACGTCAGCCGGTCAACGATCGCGGCGCAGAGGCGCGGGTCGGTGAATGTCTTGGTCCAGCCGGAGAACGACTCGTTGGAAGCGATGGCGATGGAGTTCTTCTCTTCGCGTTCGGTGAGGACCTGGAAGAGGATTTCGGCGCCGCGCCGGTCCAGTTCCATATAGCCGAGCTCGTCAATGCAGAGCAGGTCCACTCGGCCGTATCTGGCGATGGTCTTGGCGAGGACTTTGTCGTCGGCGGCTTCGACGAGTTCGTTCACGAGCCGGGTGGCCAAAGTGTATTTGACCCGGTATCCCTTCTCCGCCGCGGCGGTGCCCAGCCCGATAAGCAGGTGGGATTTGCCGGTTCCGGAGTCCCCGATCAGGCATAGCGGTGCACCTTTTCGAATCCATTCGCCGGTAGCGAGGGTATGGATGGTAGCGGGGTTGATGTTCGTGTTCGCGTCGAAATCGAAATCACCGAGCCATTTATCCCGGGGAAAGTTCGCGGCTTTGACGCGTCGGATTGAGGAGCGACGGTCCCGGTCATCGCATTCGGCCAGCAGCAGCTCGGCCAGGAAGCCTTGGTAAGAGAGTTGTTCCTTCCCCGCGACGGTCAGAGCTTCGTCCAGAACCGCCCGGATGGTGGGCAGGCGCAATCGGCGGCATGCTTGGTCCACGGCCGCGACCGCGGCCTGCTCAGTCAGACCGCGGCGCCGTCGCAGGGTTGGGGTGATGGTGGTGGCCGGTGCGGTGGGGCTCATGAGATGTTTTCCTTCGACGCGGTTCCTGCGGAGTGTTCGGTGCGTTTGGCCAGCAGCTCGTCATAGGCGCTGATCGCCGGGAGCGGCCGCTTGTCTGGAGGGAGCCCGGCGATGACCGCCGCCGGGTCCATCAGCCGGCGCTGGGTCAGGCTGACAACTCGTTGCACTTTCGCTTCAGCATGAGCACCGCGATGACGGTCAGGACGGGACCCACCAGCAGGGATGCTGGAGGCATGTCGGCGGCCTTCAACCGCCACGACGTCGGCACTGACGGCACCTACTCCAAGGGCTGCGGTGATCCCTGCCTCGATGTCTTCGGCTTCCATCGATCGGTGCAGCAGCAGGACGTCAATCAGTTCACGGGTCCCCGCGGCATCACCGTTGACCCTGCGCGAGGCAGACCAGAAGGCGTCATGGGCGCTGGTGAAAGCACCCGACTCCCGCGCCCTGGCCAAAGCAGTGGAACCAGGCAAAGCGCCGGGCTTGGTCTTGAGGACCTCCAGATAATGGTCCAACTGGACCGACTGCCCGCCCTTGGCAATAATCCGCTGGTGCCGGGCCGCCACCGCGCGGCCGTCGAACACCACAACTTCGGATGCCCGCAATGAAACCCGGACCCGCCGACCGATGAACCGTGCTGGCACCGAGTACTTCACCATCCGCACGGTAATCATTGAGGACCGGTCCACTCTCGGGTTCAACACCAGACCGGGATCGAACTCGTCGGCCGGCAACGGTGCCAGGAACGGGCGCTCGGCGGCGAAGTCTTGGCCGATAGTGCGGATCCTGCCATCAATCCGCCGCTGATCGTCTTGAACCTCCCGGCTCCGGATCCAGTCGTTGAGCTCATCAAGGGACCTCGCCACGGGCATCGGGGTCAGCCGGTTGCGGCGGAACCAGCCCACCTCGCCCTCGACCCCGCCTTTCTCGTGAGCGCCGGCAAGACCTGGCTGGCAATAAAAGGCATCAAATCCATAGAACGAGCGAAACAACACCCACCGGTCATTCTCCAGGCGGTTCCGCCCCTGACCGAACACCACGGCCCTGACGGCACTGGTGAGGTTGTCATAGCGGATATGTTTGACCGGCACGCCGCCGATCTCGTTGAACGCCTCGACGTGGCCTTCCAGAAACGCTTCCTGGGCCTGGGTGGGGTAAATCCGGTGGATGGCTTTGCCGGAGTGAGAAAGCCGGAAGATGAACATGTGGCATTTCGTCTTTACCCCGTCCAGCACGATCCAGACTTCACCGAAGTCCACTTCCGCTTCCGCGCCCCGGGCGTGCTCCTGAGGAACAAATACCTCAACCCGGCGGCCGGCCTCCACATCGATCTGCGCCCGGCGGACCCGAACGTAGTCACGCACCGTCGAATACGACAACTCGTCCGCTCCATGCTCCTCGATGAGCCGGGCAAGAATCCTCCGGGCAGTGTGACGCTGCTTCCTCGGCGCCGTCGTGTCCTCGACGAGCATGGCGTCGATCGTCGGTTTATAAGGATCAAGCCGCGGCGAGGACCGTACAGGAGTTTTACGCTCTGGCGGGACCGGGGAACTTAACGCCTTACGCACGGTTTTCCGCGCCACCTGGTGCCTGCGGGCAAGCTCCCGGATTGACGCGCCCTCCACCCGGGCATCCCTCCGAATCTGCGCGAACAACTCCACTCTTGACCCCATCCCGGCCCTCCCGTCGTCGATCCAACACTGGATGGATCAACGTTCACAGGTGGGTACCATTCAAGCCGTCATTAGGTTCGGCATGTCCGGCTGGTGGGTACCGTTCGGGCCGTCCTAGTGGGCTCCGATCAGACTGTCATACTCAACGCCCTCGCCTTGGCCTACCTCATGGCCTCGCCGCGTGCGGATCTCGTGGGTATCGGCACCGTCAGTGGCAACGTCAGTGCGGCCGGCGGAGCCCGGAACACCCTGGACCTGCTGAACCTTGCCGGGCACCCGGACATTCCCGTAGCGATCGGTGCGCACGATCCCCAAGTTGGCACCTTCCACGGCGGGGCTCCGCACGTCCACGGGGACAATGGCATCGGCGGCGTAGACCTGGTTCCTTCCGATCGCGAGCCGGTGGAGGCCACGGCTGCGGAACTCCTTGTCCAGTTGGCGCACCAGTACGCGGGGGAGTTGCGCCTCGTGGCCATCGGCCCGTTGACGAACATCGCCGAAGCCCTGCGTCTGGAACCCAGGCTGCCCGAACTCGTCGCCGACGTCACCATCATGGGCGGCGCAGCACTGGCTCCGGGAAACATCTCTCCCGTGGCTGAGGCGAACATTGCCAACGATCCCGAAGCGGCTGCCGAGGTCCTGGCTGCAGACTGGAACGTCACCTTGGTACCCCTGGACGTCACCATGACCAACGTCCTGGAGGAAAACCACCGCCAGGAACTGCTCGCCACCGAGCACCCGGTCTCGCAAGCGCTCGGGGAAATGTTGGGCTACTACTTCGGCTTCTACGTCGACATCTTCGGCCGGGCATGCTCGGCGATGCACGATCCCCTCGCCGCGGCCATCGCAGTCAGGGGAGTGGACCTCACCATCGCCCCGACCGTTCGCGTCCAGGTGGACACCACCGACGGTCCCGGCCGCGGTCAGACGGTGTGTGATCTCCGCGGTCAGTACGCCGGCTTCCCGGAGCAGCATGGCGCACATTGCCGCGTGGTGCTGGAAATCGGCGAAGACTTCGCCCCGCACTTGTTGGGCGTCATACGGACGGCCTGACCCTGAGCGCGACCACGGCCTGGCCGCCTCAAGGAAGGTCTTGGGCTCAGCACGGATAGCGGGGTTAGTACACGGGCAGGAAGTACAAAGGATGGGGTGCCGAGCCGCGAATGTGTGCGACAACTGTTGCACACGAGAACTGCGCTTTGACCAGGACCAACGCCCGCGCAGCGGATTCACACACCAACAGAAACCCTCGTGAGCTCCTTACCCTGCCGGGACCAAAGCGTCACGGATTCGGCGTCCACGACAAGGACCGCCCTATAGCCGTCCCACTTGGGCTCGTAGTAGGAAGCGCCTGGGAGCGCGTTGGAACCCGGGAGAGCCTTGACCAGCTTCGCCAGGGCAACAGCAACCGGTGGATGCAATGCCCGCGGGATGGACTCGTCCATGAGCTCAGCCTAGAGGACCAAGACCAGAACGGACCTTCGCTGCGCTTCGGCCTGTAAAAGCATCTTCTTGCCTTACATGTGGCTGGGTTGTTCTCCGTACAAGGCCACTGATCGTAGCCGTCCGGGGGCCCGACCCGTCAACCCACGCAACCGGGCAATCCCACGCGGTCGCTGCGCTCCCTTATTTCGCGGGATTTCCCGGTCACTCTTCGGGGTTGACGGCCCACCCTCGACCGGCTGGACCAGTGGGGGCCTCGCACGGCGGGGCAGGAAGGAGGTGGCTACATGAGCATCGACGAAGTCATCAAGCTCGCGACTTCGGTCGTGAGCTTGATGACAGCTGTCATCGCTCTACTCTCCCTGCGGAACGCGCGCTTAAAGAGCAAACGCTCCCGAGCTGCAACTCGGAAGCGTAAGCGTAAAGCAAGGAAGTAGGTGTAGCTACGAAACCCGGTGGTCGTGACCGCTTCGGTTGCGGCCACCGGCTCCTTCTCAGACTAAGTCCTACTCACCGATAAGGAAACCTCATGGAACCACTGACCATCGTGAACTTCGTTCTCTCGCTCGTAGCACTGGGCGCTTCGATCATGGCGTACCGCGCCACCTCCAAAGTGCCCAAGGAAGACGGCAGCTAGACCGGATCCGGGGCGGGTCTGCCAGACGGCGGCCCGCCCTACGGGTTTTAACCCGTGAAACCCGTAGCTATGACGCAGCTCAGAAGTAGCCGAAGTCGTCATCCATCGGGCTAGGGGCTTCCAATTCTGCGATAGCCCGCAGAGCCGCTTCTTTTGAGACCTCCCGCCCATGCGGATCCAAAAGAACCCACACAAAATCTGGATTTGGACCGGACTGGACAGGACGACGCCTCCAGCGGTACCCGTATTCTTTGAGCTTTTCCTTCTCTGCATGGAACTGTTTGTCCTTCTGGATAGCCCTCTGAGCACGGGCTTCCTCGGAATCACCAGCAACGCAGTTTCGACAAGTATGCCGCCGGCCGTCAGCGCTGGAAGGCCAGGGCTGGAAATCAGAAGCCGGAAGCTCCGTCCTGCAGCGCTTGCAAATCTTTGGGTCATGAATGTGGGGGTGTTCACTGAGATCGACTTGCTCATTGCAGTATCCACACGATTTCAAATCCATGCCCGCAAGTTAGCAGAGAGCAAGGACAAAAATGTCCCGCCTGGGATTGGGGGAAACCAGGCGGGACATCCCCACCGTACCAACCCAGTCTGACAAGACTCAGGGACGGCATGCTCGCAGGGCTCGCACCCCTTTTGGGCGTCCACTGCGCTTCGCTCCGTGGCCGGCTGTTGGGCCCGGTCCCGACGTCGCAGAGCTCCGCCGTGCTCGGTCCCTGTTGTGTCTACGACGTTTTTTGGCTGCTGTCCTTCGGATTGTACGTGTCCGCTCCACCCCGTCTAGCCCCTCCGTAAACTCCGGGGCCTGCGGTGCAGGAAATGTCCCTCCGGCGCTCCTTCGTCGCTTATTTCCTCCGGGAATTTCCCACCCCTTGCCCTGCGGGTAGACAGGCCTCCGTCGGCCACAGCTCCGCAAGCTTCGCCAGCAGCCAAAAAACAACGGGGGAGAGGGGAAGCTGGCCGGTCACCATTGGCCGCCCCACCCAACTTCTCGGACAAGAAGGACAAACACCACATGGATTCAATCACCACCACGACGGTGACGACCGAGGACACCGGCGAAACCATCGACGGCGTCACCGTGCTGGGCGACTACCACATGAACGACGGCTACGACTGGATGGGGCTCATCTCAGAGCACGGCTGGGCCGTGATCCCCGGGTGGGGGTCTGAGGGCTGGGACTTGGGCCAGTGGCCCTACGTCATGGTCGCCGGGATCCGCACAGCGGATGAAATCGGCAACCTGTTCGGCATGGCCACCTACTGCGAGGGCGACGTGAAAACGACGTTCTACCGGACCAAGGCCCGGTACTGGGACGCGATCAGTGAACAGGCGTTCTTCCACTGGAAGAACGGACAAGCCCACGGCCCGGCAGACCTGCCCGAAGCCGCCGCAGAGCTTCCCAGTCGTTACCGGATTCCACCCGTCTTCCAAACAGCCGCCGCCTAACCCCCTCGACTCCTTGCCGGGCGGAACCCCCACCGCCCGGCAAGGCCCCAATCCCAAAGTAAAGGACCAATGACAATGACCGAAAAGCGCAGCATCGCCAACAGCCCCGCCCAAGCCGTCGTCTTCCTCGAAACCCTGGCCGCGATCGTGGAGAAGTCCCCCGTGGCCTACAGCACCGACTCCGCCGCAGACCTCGCCGCGCACATCCGCGGCATGGGCGAAGCCGTCACCACCGAGGCGCGTGTGAACCCCGCCGAACTGGACACCACCCGGCAATACGCGGCACTGGACTGGCACAACGAAGCCGTAGCCGTCCTGTTCGCCGCAGAAAACCGCCCCGCCTTCCTCTAACAGGCGCTGGTGGGCCGTTCGCCTTGTGTGGGCGGGCGGTCCGCCGCGGGTGGCCGCCTGGGTGGGTGGTTGCCGGCGACGGACCGCCGTTCCCGCGACCGGCCGGGACCACGCACCTGGTGCGTGCGGCGCACCGGTGCCGTTCTTCCCTGGAGAGGTTCGGCGGGTGCAGGGAAAGCATGCTCGCAGGGCTCGCACCCTTTTTGGGCGTCCACTCCGCAAGCTCCGTGGCCGGCTGTTGGGTGCTGCCGGTCCGTCGCAGAGCTCCTGCCCGTCATCACCTGTTTGTCTACGACGTTTTCTGGTTGCTGTCCTTCGGATTGTAGGCGTCCACTCCACCCCGTCTAGCCCCTCCAAAAGCAGTCGGGGCCTGCGGTGCAGGAATTTCCCTGCGGCGCTCCTTCGTCGCTTATTTCCTCCGGGAATTTCCTGCCCCTTGCCCTGCGGGTAGACAGGGCTCCGCTGGCCGCCAAGCAAGCAAGCTTGCCAGCAACCAAAAAACAACGGGGGGAGACGGGGGAGCTGGCCGGTCACCATTGGTCGCCCCACCCACCCAACTTCTCGGACAAGAAGGACAAACACCATGCTGAACCACCTGATAGCGCTGTACGTCCCGGCACGTTTGAGCGAAAGTGTCACCGTCCACAGCCTTGACGCGCGGCACGCGAGCCTTCAGATCATCGTCGGCGGCGGACTGGAATGCATCGCCCGAGGCGACTGGCAGGTCTACCTGAACGCGGAAACGCAAACCACCGGAGCCTCAAACGTCCGCGCGGTGCAGCTGCTCCACGACACCGACGTCCCGGACTACCTGATCCGCAGGGCCGAGACACTGTTCGATACGCGCCTGATCCAGCCAGCGGCCTAGCCGCCCACGGTGGCCGGGAACCAGATGTTCCCGGCCACCACCTAACACCCAACTTCTCGGACAAGAAGGACACAACATCATGATCGAAAAGCTCACTCTCACCGGCCCCGCTGACCTGCTGGCCTACATCCCGCACCTGCTCGGCGGCACCCCCACTGACTCCTTCGTCGTGCTCACCGCCACCGCCGGAGCCCTTGGCGCCACGTTGCGCGTGGATGCACCCATGGATGCGGCCCCGCTGGGCTTCGCCCAAACAGTGACTAGCCTCGCCGCGCAAGACGAGAACGCCACGGCCTGCTACCTCATCGTCTACACCGACGAAACCGGCGACGATGACCGGTTCCCTTACGCTGCGCACGTCGCCGCCCTGGGCAACGAACTGGCCACCGCGCGGATGCCTGTCCGCAAGGTCTACCTCGTCACCAGCACCCACTGGGCCGCTTACGGCACTACGGAGCGGAACCCGCTGGAACAGATCACCGACAGCAACGCCAACGCCACCCTGACTTTCATGGGAAGCGCCGCGACCGTGGACGTCTACAACCCGGCATTGCTGGGCAAGTGGGTTGAGCCGGTGAAGGTGCCAGCCCTCACGGAAGAAGCCGTCGGGCAGGCACAACAGGAATGGGACGCTGCGTTGCGGACACCCGGCACGCCGGAGAAGGAGACCGCCCGGAACCTGGCCGCTTGGTTTCAGATCCCGCACCTGCGAGACATGCTCATGGCCGAGACCATCACTACAAAGAACGGCAGCATGCTTGACCTGCTGCAGGGCAAGTTCGATGGCCGCCCGGACTGGAAGCGCGTGGACCGCGCCGAAGTCCTCGCTTTCGAACTGATGAAGGTTGTTCCCGAAGGCCAGCGCGCGCCGATGCTGACCCTGATGGGCTGGCTGCAGTGGCTCAAAGGGTCCGGAACCCACGCGGAGCGCTACCTGAAACTGGCGGTCGAGGACGTACCGGACTACCGGCTGGCAGTTCTTCTGCGCGAAGAGCTCGTAGCTATCGTGCACATTGCCGAGGTGGCCAAGAACCCGGAGACCGCCTACACACGCCCCATCAGTTAGCGTGACGGCCGGGCAGGATCAGCAATGGTCCCGCCCGGCCGTTCAGGTAGCGGGGCGGCCTCCTCCGCTGGCGCTCCCCCGGCCGCCATGACGCTGCGCGGGCGCAGCGGCAACCCCAGTCAACGCGGAGGATCGGCGGCTACAGTGAACTCAACGAGAACACTGCACCGGGAGAGCCGCATGGGAACCGAATACATCCTGACCGAGGACGACAAATCAGCACCGGACGCCAGCGTCCTCGAAGATCTCATCGAGCTGCAGCTGCTCACCGCCGGCGAACCCTTGGGGCCGGTCGATTTCACGCACACCCAGGAACGCCACAAGCTCTAACACCACTGCAGCAATGAAGCTGCACCACAGATTTCCTTTGTCCGAGGAAACCAGGAGGGCTGGCCACAAGGCCGGCCCTTCGTCATGTGCCTGCGTGTTTGACCACAAAGCGCCACAACACAACGGCGGCCAGGGCGTTTAGCCCGGCGATAAACAGATCCCCTGCCGCGGGCCGGCCAATGAACAGATCAATGGCCACCAGCACCAGTGAAGCAGCGGCGGCCACGGTGAACAGCGCCGCCAGGAAGCGGAACCACCTCAGACCACGATGAGCCCGGCCGGGTCCGGGCCGTGATGCCGGATCAGTCATACCCACACCCTACGCAGGAGCAAGGGCATGCTCGCAGGGCTCGCACTCTTTTGGGCGTCCACTCCGCAAGCTCCGTGGCCGGCTGTTGGGCCCGGTCCCGACGTCGCAGAGCTCCGCCGTGCCCGGTCCTGTTTGTCTACGACGTTTTTTGTGGCTGTCCTGCGGATCATACGGTTCCGCTCCGGCTCCAGCTGCTGACCCTTCGTTCCTCAGGGGCCCTGCGGCACTGGAATTCTTCGACGGCGCTTCGCTTATTTCCTTTCGAAGATTTCCAGCACCTTGCCCTGACGGGAGCAGACGCCTCCGTCGGCCCCGTAGAGCACTACGTGCCAGCAACAAAAAACCAACGGGGGAGCGGGGAAGCTGGCCGGTCACCATTGGTCGCCCCACCCACCCAACTCCTCGGACAAGAAGGACCAACACCATGAACGACGAAAACCGCATTGCACGCGCAGCCCTTACCCGCATGTTCACCCCGGGCGATGACGTAGCCCGTAAGCTCGTAGCCCGTCACGGCGCACACCCCGCCTACCGCATGGCCCTCCGTGCCCGGCCCCTGTTTCCGTTCTGGGACGTCACCGCTGATGAACTTTCTCAAGGGCTGGGCCGCTGGGCACCGGCACCCCGCGACCTCGACACCGACAAAATCGAGGATGAGCTGGAGGCCGTCGAACGCCTTGGCGGCGGGTTCCTGATCCCAGGGGATGAGCACTGGCCCGAGGGGTTGGACGACCTGCCCAACCCGCCTTATGGGCTCTGGTACGTCGGGAACATCGCTCAGGGAATTCCAGCCCCGCAGCGCACAGCGGCATTGACCGGATCCCGTGATTCCACCAGCTACGGTGCTGCCGTCACCGCCGAAATGGCCTACGGACTGGCCCGGCGTGGCATCTGTGTAATCTCCGGTCTTGCCTACGGCATCGACGCCCACGCCCACCGTGGCGCACTTGCTGGCAGCACCGGGACGGGACCGGCGACGATCGCCGTTGCCGCTGGCGGCCTTGACCGGGTCTACCCGTCCGGTAACGCGGACCTCGCGGCCGCGATCAAAATCACCGGCCTGATCGTCTCCGAACAGCCCATCGGTACCGCGCCCACGCGGGCACGTTTCCTGGACCGGAACCGGATCATCGCCGCTCTGGCCGGAGTGACCTGTGTCGTCGAAGCCCGGTGGCGCTCCGGTGCGCTGAACACCGCGCACCACGCCGAAACCATCGCCCGGCACGTCGCGGCAGTACCCGGAAGCGTGCACAGCGCGAACTCGGCAGGCTGCCACCGGCTCCTGAAAGACGGCACGGCAGCGCTGGTGTCCGACGCCGACGAAGTAGCCGAACTACTCGCCAGCTAGACCAACCGGTGGCCGGGAAAACCTCCCGGCCACCGCCCCATTCGTAAAGGAGAAATGACCATGACTGAAACCCCCGATGCACGACAGACCGCCGAAGAGACCGAGTGGTTTCCCGCCCGGGAACTGGTGGACGCGATGAAAGCCGAAGGCCTGGAACTTCAGGTCGAACAAACCGGCGGAGGCACCGCCACCTTTTTCCTGCAGAGCGAAGGCAGCCACACCTTCACGATCGGCCCCGGATCATTCAGCTGGAAGAACCCACTGGAATCCCGGTTCACCACGGCTGAGCTCTACTACGGCCCGGACCAGTACGACGACGACGGCGAACCGGTGGAGTTCTCCGCCGACGAAGAGAAGACCATCACGCCGGGAACACCGATGGCGGACATCGCCCATGAAATCGCCGCCAACTTCCGTAGATTCAACACCCACCCGATTCCGGCAAGGATCGACAGCGGCGCATAGGCGCTGGTGGGCCGTTCGCCTCATGTGGGCGGGCGGTCCGCCGCGGGTGGCCGCCTGGGTGGGTGGTTGCCGGCGACGGACCGCCGTTCCCGCAACGGGCCGGGACCACGCACCTGGTGCGTGCGGCGACCCGGTGCGGTTCTTTCCTGGGGAGGTTCGGCGGGTGCAGGGAAAGCTTGCTCGCAGGGCTCGCACCCTTTTGGGCGTCCACTCCGCAAGCTCCGTGGCCGGCTGTTGGGTGCTGCCGGTCCGTCGCAGAGCTCCTGCCCGTCATCACCTGCTTGTCTACGACGTTTTGTGGTTGCTGTCCTCCGGATTGTAGGCGTCCACTCCACCCCGTCTAGCCCCTCCAAAAGCAGTCGGGGCCTGCGGGGCAGGAATTTCCCTGCGGCGCTCCTTCGTCGCTTATTTCCTTTCGGGAATTTCCTGCCCCTTGCCCTGCGGGTAGACAGGGCTCCGCTGGCCGCCAAGCAAGCAAGCTTGCCAGCAACCAAAAAACAACTGTGAGTCTTGCAGTGGTTGGTCTGGGACTAGCTGGCAGTGTTGATGCCGGTCGTTCTGTCTGGCGCGTGACTCGAAAAAACAATTGCCCCTTGAGGGTGCATTTCCCCCGACTTGTCCGCGCTGGGTGGAGCGACCGGCGTTGACCTGACCCACGACGGTGGCTTGATTAGAAGCTTGCCCAGCCCCTGCGGTTGTGGCTCATCACAGTATTGCCTCGACGTGACTCCTCCCAGGTCAGTGCCGGTCGCGATGCGACCAGTCTTGCCCGTTCGAAAGGAAGGAGGGTGGCCGCGTTGACTATCGTTGCGCAGACCCGCCCATTCGT
>Ga0308160_10000701_pt1 | contig 57252 bp, 59 predicted proteins | sample PhyFR1_FD_201036 | JGI IMG/M metagenome (GOLD analysis project Ga0308160, IMG submission 201036) | Phyllosphere microbial communities from UC Gill Tract Community Farm, Albany, California, United States - DLSLF.R1 | ecosystem: Host-associated > Plants > Phyllosphere > Unclassified | place: USA...
TGGGACTGTTGGCCAGGCGTCTCATGCTATCGATCCGCACGAACTCCCCACCTTGCGGTTTTGCGCGATAGGCTAGCGCGATAAGGACTCGAGCAACTGCTTGGCTACCCGCTCCCCATGGCCCAAGTATGAGGTCGATATGCGGGGCATGCTTTGTTTGACCACTTGTCCAGCTTACAAGATAAACCGCTTGAATCTCGTTTTGTGCAAATATTCCGCCCAAGATCACGTGAGCCTCGCCGTTACAGCACGGGCAAATTTTGGTTGAGTCGCTCCAGGGAGCTGCTTCAAAAGAGTGTAAAGAGGGGCGTGCGCATACAAGTCGTGTATTGATGTTTATTTCCTCAGCCGTACTAATTTCTTGCTCCGGTTGCCGGAGTCGTGTCGATATATGATCGGATCATATAGTATTGACGTGGGAATCGCGACAAAAATCGATTCTTACGATGTGAACGCGTTAAGGTTCGTGATGAGGAACGCAGGTGGAGCTTGTGTCGCCATTTCGAAGGCGCGCCAGTGTCGGGCTTGTGAAATTAGCCCTCTGGAAACGTCAGCGTTTGCTGAAAAATAGAATTTCCTACTCTAGGTGATGATCAACGCCAGGGTGGCGGATATGTCGCAGAAAGCTTTACTGCTCTAATCCGAGCAGGTACGAATGTTCCTAGTTAAATGATTGCTGCGCTTAGCACCCGGCATACGCGTGGCAGCAGCTCATCCCGTACGTTGCTTGGCGTAGCGCACTTGTGAAGCCGCACAAGCCGCCTGAGCATTGATGCATCAACTGTCACGAGCGCATGAAGGCTAGGTTCACCGTCAGGCCGCACTCACTGGAAGAATTGGGCGATATGGCGGTACCGGCCGCTACGCTCACCGAGACTTGCAAAAGAACGATGCTGCCGCGCGCGCTCGACGAGGGCAGCAGATAGTCCGACACGAACAGGCCGTGCCGCCGGCGGCGCTAAATTGGTCGCTCGACGGCGCCACCAGCACCTGCATTACACGCCCCAAATGACGTCGTTGCCGCCAGCTTTCGCCGTTCGCAGCATTTCGAGCAGGGGATAGGCGCGCGTGGCGAAGCTGACCACTTCCATGCCTTGATGGTCGGTATCGTCGTGGTCCTCGCCAGGCTGGGCATGGACGTCGCGCTTGACGTCTTCCGAAGCGGTACGCAGGCGGCTTTCGGCGATTTCCTTTTCCAGCGTGGCCACCGCTTGCGGCACTTCGGCTGCCGTGATCACGCCGCGGCTCATGTCTTTGCCCAGTAGGTCCAGAATGCGTTTGGCGTGTTCCTTGTACATCGTCACTTCTGCTGCTGCCTTGGATGTAAATATAATTAACATAAGAAATTTCTCATTGTGCGGTTCAGCACGATAACGGTGAATGATTGGGGGCGGCGAATAACGAGGGGCCCACGCTGCTATTTATGCCAGGCCTATCAGCCCGATCAAGCGCAGGCACTATGCGTCGTCAGGATGTTTAGAAGTAGTCGGCATTTTCCGATGCTGACCGCGGGAGCGGTGAGTGGAGCAAACGTGGCGGCGCTCGCAGTGGGCAGCAAAAACAGCGAACAGCTAGCGTAATTTTCGAGCGAGAACGGTCCTTGACCTTAGCTATGATTACTTAGCATCATGAACGCCCCTAGAAATCCAACTACGGTGATTAGCCCGATGAAGGGAGGAGCATTATGAACAGCCTCGGGAATCATCGCTTCAGCTAACATGGCCAGAACTGCGCCTGCGGCAAAAGCCAAGATCGCCGCTGGAACTTGAGGAGTCACAGATGCTAAGGCGAGGGCTCCAACAGCGGCGGCGAGGCCTACAACAAGTGGTATGGCTAACCAGATCGTGTAAATGTAGCGTCGGGAACGCCCGGCCGTTTTCATTCCTGAAGCGCTGGACAGCCCCTGCGGAACGTTCGCGAGGAAAAAACCAAGTACCACTGTAGCCCCAATTCCGTCCCCACTTACCGCAGCTAGTCCGATGACTAACGATTCGGGAACGCCGTCGAGGACACTTCCAACTGCAATAGCAATCCCACTACCCTTATGTTCTGCCTCCTTGGGCTGTTCGACGCAGCCTCCGCATCGCTTTCGATCCTTCGCACCGCTTGCTGCAAGTCGCCAATTGAGCAAGCTGAACATGCCGGCACCAGCTAGGATTCCGCCAATAGCAGAGAACCAATGCCCGTCCTTGAGCGCCGAGTGCATGAGATCGGCGGACACAATAGCAATCAATACCCCGCCGCCCAATCCAGTGACTGCTGCAATGAAACGATGGGAAATTTTTTCGAAAAGGAGATCGGCCGCGATAGCTCCAAAAAGAAGTCCGCTGCCGGCGAGAAGGCCCCAGAGTCCAGCTTCTACGAATATTGGCATACAGTCCTAGCGTTAGTAATACGACCTGAAGAACGTGCCAGCTAAAAAATACTTTCGCCGCTGCCACTTGGGCTTTTGTAGAAAAGTGATGTTGTTAGTGGCAGCGCGGTTTTCCCCGAGCCTCGCACCGTCACTAAAGTAGCTTTCAGCATTGAGGCACTGGTGGAATTTTGGGTGCTAATCAACCAGAGGCCTAGCGGCAAACGTATGACTCAGTCATAGTATAGCTGTCGAAGTGCTCTCACACATCGAAGTGAACGCGGTTCTAGTAGTTTTTTTGGGAATGGAGATCGGAGGACGAGTTGGGGAACTCGATGTTGCAATGCAAGCCCGAAGGGGCTTGCGAGATGGGTGCTATATGGGAGTCGCGCAGGCTCCGCAGTCAGGCGTGCGTTCTACTCTCGCTGACTTCGCGCAACTCGAGTTCCTGGTCAACAGGGCAATTTTTACAACTTTTGAAATCACAAAGTCTGCAGATTCTGTACGAATGTGCTTTGTCTTCCACCGTCGCACGTAGCATGCGTTCTGCTAAAGCCCCTAGCACCTTCTGCTCCTCTCGGGTTAGCACGGAAATGCCTCTTGAGATGACCTGGTCTCGAGCCTGCAAAATGTTTTCGCAAGCATCTTCACCTTCGCTCGTTAAGTGGAGCGAGCGGGTTCTTCCGTCAGTCGCATGCAGCCGTCTCTCAATATATCCCAAGGACTCAAGTCGGTCGACAAGGCGAACTGTGCCTGCATGCGTAAGCGCTACGCCACTTGCAAGGGTGCGTATTGAAAGCCCAGGTGCGTGGCGAATCAATGCTAACGCCGCTGCAGCGGGACCTTCTTCAGGTGCGGTAGACGAAGAGGCTCGATTAATCTCGTCTGCAAGTGCCAACGCGACTGCCCCAATCAGATTTCTCTCTTGAATTTGCTTCATAACGAGAGAATACAGGTGCGAGAGCCGCGCAGCAAGCGAAGCAAGACTTCAACGATAACTGCAGACTGAAATTATCGCATCAGCTTGACTAGAACGCTAAAAATAGAGGCATCTTAGCCGCGTTCTAGCTTCCGCAAGCAATTTACATACATACAGTCTAAAGGATGCCTTGGGCTAGGGGCGTGCAGAACGTAATTATGCCAGGAACGCCTTGAGGTGAACGGGACATCGATCGGTAGGGCAGGCAACGCCATCGCACAACCTACATATTTGCATCGAGTGTACGGGACCTTCCGTAAATTGCGCTAGCAAGGTTTCAGCGATCGAATTTAGCTGGTTTCGCTGCTCGAAATTCAACAGATCGACGATTCCTCCTAAAATTTCACTCCGGCCCTCTAAGACCTCCGAAACACGGTCTCGTCCCATGCTGGTCAGAAAGATGGCAACAGCCCGCTTGTCACTGCCAGTCCGAACCTCCACCAAGCTGCTTTCAACCAGTTTGTCTAGTAGACGTACGGTCGCCGAATGCGTGATGCCGAGGGCCGTACAAAGCTGTCCGTTAGAGATACCTCCTGCGCACGCGATGACGTTTAGGGCCGCAGCAGACGTGTCGTTTTGCCGAGAGTGCTCTTTCAGCTGGGTAAGCAACTTGTCACTGATCGCCAAGGTCAACGCTCCAAGAATATTTGCAGTTCTCAGCCTCTCGTCCACGAAATTCTCCTTGACAGGTTCTTTTATTATGTGCATTATGCACGTATTGGAAGATTTTTGAAATACTTTCTTACTGCACTGAACCTTCCCATTTTGGCCTAGCGATTGCTCAGTAAAGCTTTACTGATTTTTCTGGGCTTCTGTCTATACAAGTCCGTTGCGCTGAAGTTGAGCTCATCGCAACGCGGCTTAACAGTTTTCCAGACTTACTCACCGCTTCATTCTGGCGTGGATGGCGATTCGGGTGGTGTCGATCAATCCGTTTTTTGCCGGAATGATAGCAGTCCGCTACTCCAGCCTTTCATTAGCTATTGAAAGGTTTTCGCTTCCCTCGTACTGCCCGCTTGCCGTGGGGGCGGAACTTTTGTCACAAAATTAATTCCACGTCGTTTTTTGCTAACAATCTGCAGGGTCTCTGTTCGGTTTCACCAAGACATTCGCTACCGAGAAAAGCGTTTCAACCTGCGAGCTTCACAACGTATTAGTTACGTGAGTTGTCTTAGGCTGCTGAAGTTGGCTCAGCCAGAACGTGCCAACACTTTCCGCGCTCGTGAGATGGATGTTCGTCGATCAGCTGCTCATTTTGGCCATGTCGCGGTTCATCACATGTTAGATGGCTGCGCAATCACTCTGGTGTTGGAGCTTTATATGCGTACTGGTATTGAGAAGGTAAAGTTGCTCGCCGCAGAAGTTTCCTTGAACGGAGGTGATCAGCGCCTCGGAGACGTTGATCTAAGTGTTACTGCGCCGGAACTTCAATGCTCGCCGCTTGGGCCCAGGGACAGGGGGCACGATATTTTGTTACATTATGAAATCGATCCTGTAACAGATTTGCCTAGCCGGACAGGGAGCCTCGCCCTGCTGGACGCAGTCATCAATCAAGCGCAAAACTTTGGACACCAAATCGGCGTCGCTTTGGTTGATCTCGACGACTTTCAAGTTATTACCGAGGCGGCGGGCCATACCTGTGCAAAAGATTTGCTAAGAGCTGTGGGTAAGCGTCTCCTGGGGGCGAGAGCAGGCGTTTTTGTTGGGTACTTGGGTGGAGATCGTTTTCTCGTTTTTTCCCCACTCACAGCGGGTACTGGTGCCAGGCCCCTCGCTGAAGAGCTCGTCTATAGCCTACTCACCCCATTTGTTGTCGGCAACTTTGTGAGAGCGATCACCGTTAGCATTGGTACTTGTAACTTCCCTCGGGACGGCGTTAAAGCTGCGACGTTAGTCGTCAACGCCGAAGCTGCACTGTCTCGCGCTAAGTTTGCAGGGCGCGACTGCGTACGCGCGTTTCAATCGGAGATGATACATGCGATCCGGCGCAGAGCTCTGCTCGAGCCTGGCTTGAGACAGGCAATCGCAAAGGGGGAATTAAGTGTCTTTTACCAGCCCCAGTTTGATTGCGGCACTGGTGCAATGTCAGGAACAGAGGCGCTGCTCCGTTGGAACCACCCTGAACTCGGGCCCATTTCTCCCGCAGAATTCATCCCAATTGCGGAGAGAAGTAACCTGATAGTTGAATTAGGGAGCTGGGTCCTCATGCGGGCCTGCAAGGACACTATGGCAATTGCAGCTCGTTCTGGTTGCGCCTTGAAAGTGGCAGTAAATGTGTCGATGCGTCAGTTCAACGATCCTCGTTTTCCGGAAGTGGTTCGTCACGCTCTAGAAGTGACGGGACTTCTACCGGAGAATCTTGAGTTGGAAATTACTGAAAGCGTGTTGGCACAAGACATCGAAGAGAGCGCGCATTCGATGAAGGCCATTTCGGACATGGGTGTCCAACTGTCGATTGACGATTTTGGCACTGGGTACTCTTCGCTTTCTTATTTGCAACGTCTTCCAATAAAAAAGCTCAAGCTCGACAGAAGTTTTATTCATCCCCTCACCGATAAGAAGAAGATTTTAGCTCAAGCGGTTTTCTCATTGGCCAGGGCATGCGGTCTCACCGTTGTAGCGGAAGGAGTAGAGGAAGTAGAGGAGTACGAATGGCTTTGCCATGCTGGATGTGATCAAGTGCAAGGCTACTTGGTTGGAAGGCCAATGCCGCTAACAGCGCTCGAAACAATTCTGGCGAATCCACCCGCTAACTCTCGAAATGCTACGTGACGAGTAGAACTCCATACCGACTGGAGGGTTGCTGTGGAGTGTGCGGAAAAACGTGTCTAGAGTCAAAAGATTTGAGCGTATGCTAGGTCACGTATATGTAGCGCTGACATGCGTAGTTTGATGTGAGTTCGATTGCTCAATGTACTAATCAGGATTAGCCAAGCTCCGGCGGCGGACGGCCGTGAAGTACACCGTCAGCCAGTCCGCCGTTCGTAATCCGCCAAGTTCCGCGGCAACTTGACTGCGGATTTCGTCGAGCTCAGCGATGGTAAAACCAGAATGCTTTGTCGGTGTGATGAATCCGATTTCGATGAAACGTGCCCGGCCGATGCGGGCAACATAGCACTGATGGTCAATAAGGCCGTGCCTCATCACCAGGTCACCGGCGATGGCGCGCACTTGCTGGTCTAAATCGCGCGGAGCGACCTGCAGGATGCTGCGGCCTGCCCGATAGATCGCGCTGATCGGGTAGGGGAGCATTCCGCCAGTCAGCAAAATCAGTACGACAGGGTCGATGTAGGGCATCATCCACGCTGCGCTTGTACCCTCAAGCGCTTGCGCGAGTAAGAACGAGGCGCACAGGCCGCCGCTCATCAGCGCGCCGAATTGCCAACCGCGGGCGTCGGAATCGAGCAGGCTTGAATCAAGTCCACGCTTGTTTCGTTGAATATAAATAAATGCGACCAGGCTTAGGCAGCTGCTAATTGCTGCAGAAGTGATCGCAATATCGTAGTGTATTACACGGCCTCCATTCATTAGGCTACTGACTCCACCCAGCAATCCGTAGGCGCAGACGAAAAGCCGCACGGTGCTGCTGACGAGCGTAAGGATCGGCTCTAGGTGCCAGTAGCCAAATTGGAAGCGGCAGTCAGCTCCTCTACCGATGAGGCGCGAGGCGTGCCAAGCGAGCAACGACATACCTGTATCGATGGCGTCGAACATCCCGTCGAACACAAGTGACTGAGCACGCGATACCAGTCCTAGCAAGACGCCCAGAAGGGCCAATGCCGCAGTTAAGCACGCGGACCGTAGCAAAATTTTCTGCTCAGTTTTATGTGAGTCAGCGTCCATGGAGACGTGAGGGAGGTGGCCGTCGCCCCACATCAGTCTTTTTCTCCGGCGTTGCATTGGCTCAGGCACGTGTAAACCCGCGTCGTTTTGTTCTGCATTTTGTCCTCGTATCCGTGACTGAATCATATATGAAGCATGTTCCGCGTGCTAATTTTCTTGGGGTCTGTTCCTCAGCGGGAAAGCACGATATCAATCGCTCACACTGTTGAAGGCTGAGGTCTGGTAAGGCTGGTTTGTGTGGTAGCGGCACGCAAGTCTACAGAAGTGAATCATGAATAACGGCGCGTGGGCCACGCCGCGGGAAGTAGCGTCACTGGGTCTGAGATGAGGGTATCCGCTGTATCTAGAATTCTGCTGAAGAAAATAATCGTTTGATATATACTACTTATATGCTTCAGTCATCTAATTTTAGCTCCGTGTCAGCAGGGGGCTTGCCACTAGATGATGATCTAAAGCAAGGGGGCGCGCTGTCCCAAAACCTATGGATTGAAACTGCCAATCGTTGGAATTTCTGCCGCCAACTATTGATCGTTCACACTCCACAACAATCTCTACAACTGAAGGGACTTTCCTATGACTTACGCTAAAACCGAAGAGGCCGTAAAACGGCTTACTCCGGAGCAATATCGGGTCACGCAGCAAAGCGGGACCGAACGTCCAGGAACTGGGGAATACAACGATCACAAGGAGGTGGGCATTTACGTCGACATCGTTTCGGGTGAGCCACTTTTCGCTTCGTCCGATAAGTTCGAATCCGGATGCGGCTGGCCTAGCTTCACCAAGCCGATCGTGCCGGCGAACGTGAACGAAATACGTGACACTTCGCACGGTATGACGCGCGTGGAAGTTCGATCAAACTTTGGCGATAGTCATCTCGGTCACGTGTTCACGGACGGCCCCTCCAGCAAAGGCGGGCTGCGCTACTGCATTAATTCGGCGTCTCTCCGGTTCGTTGCACGCGAGAACATGATGGCCGAAGGTTATGGGGACTATCTCAACCAAGTGGAGGAATTATGAGCCGCAATCGAGCAATACTGGCCGGCGGGTGTTTTTGGGGCATGCAAGATCTGATTCGCAAGCGACCAGGCGTGTTAGAGACCAGGGTCGGGTACAGCGGTGGTGACGTGCCGAACGCGACCTATCGAAATCACGGCACTCATGCCGAAGCGATTGAGATCATTTTCGACGATGAAGTCACGGATTATAGGTCTATCCTTGAGTTCTTTTTCCAGATCCATGACCCGACGACCGCGGATAGGCAGGGTAACGACACGGGTAGTTCTTACCGGTCGGCGATTTTCTACGTTGACGATGAGCAGCGTCGTGTTGCAGAAGATACGATCGCTGACGTAGATGCATCGGGACTTTGGAAAGGCAAAGTGGCCACTCAGGTTGCGATGGCGGGCCCGTTCTGGGAGGCGGAGCCAGAGCATCAGGACTATCTGGAAAAACGTCCGAACGGCTATACCTGTCACTATGTCCGACCGGATTGGGTACTCCCGAAACGAGCGGCGAAGTGACGCGTTAGGTAAAAATGTTCGCTAGCAGTATAGGGACGGCAGATCTTTGATCTGCCGTCCCTACTTGTTTGAACAGGGTTCGCTCTGGCTTAATCGCTACTATGGGCGGCTCCCTTCCACTATGCCTGACGTGCTTCGTAGGATTTGATCAACGTGGTCAACCGCGCCGTGCATTGAGGCACAGCAACTGCTCTCTAAGCTCTTTCTCAATCGGACATCGGTGGTGCAGTGAGATATCGACTTTGGCTGCAGGGCATTGCAGGTGCGCTCGCCCCCCATGACTTGATTGCGTAAGAAAGCTCGCTGGCCTCCTTTGAGAGTTGGTCTGAGCGGATTTCGGAAGCGATATAGATCTTTGTAGTGGATGCCAGTTATCGATGTCGGCTTTTAAGTAGCGGTATATTCAGGCAAACTGGAATTTGATCCTCCATTCCTCGGCCAAACGACTTGGCAACGGAGAAGTTCACGTAAACTGCCTCACTAGCCTCCACAATACGGCCAAACCTGCGCTGTCTGCACATTTGAGCTCATAGAGTCTGACGGTCGCTCAACGTGGCCATTGGACAGTTATCTCTAAACTGCTGAGAGATTGTTGCACCAACTTCTATACGGAATTGTTTATGCTTGCCCAACAAAGACAAGATATCACAGCACTGTTCCATGCCGCCCTCGCGCCCATCTTGAACGGAACTGACGTCGTTAGCGACGTTGTTCTGGAGCGCCCGCGTGACCCCTCGCACGGTGACGTCGCATGCAATATTGCCATGCAACTTTCGAAGCAGCTAAAAATCAATCCACGCGAGTTGGCCAAAAAAGTGGTCGAGGCTCTGCTCGCCAACCCCACGAGCAAGGCCTTGGTAGATTCCGTAGACATTGCAGGTCCAGGTTTCATCAACCTGCGCATCACCGCGGCCGCCAAGCAGTCTGTTATCAAAGCCGTGCTACAGCAAGGCGCCGCCTACGGTAGAAGCAACGCTGGCGCGGGCAAGAGCGTCATCATCGAATTCGTATCGGCTAATCCGACCGGTCCGTTGCATGTTGGCCACGGTCGCCAGGCGGCCCTAGGAGACGCGCTAGCGTCGCTGTTCAGCACCCAAGGTTACGACGTAACCCGCGAGTTCTACTACAACGATGCTGGTGTTCAGATCCAGACACTGGCAAATTCGGTGCAAGCGCGGCTGCGCGGACACGGGCCGGGCGATAGCGCTTGGCCAGAAACGGCCTATAACGGCGACTACATCGCCGACATCGCGGCAGACTTTAATGCGAGAAAGACAGTCTTGACGTCGGATGGCTCGCCGGTCGTAGCTTCTGGCGACGTCAACGACATCGACTCGATCCGCCACTTCGCAGTGGCCTATCTGCGAAACGAACAAGACAAAGACCTGAAGGCATTCGGCGTTAAGTTCGATAACTATTACCTTGAGTCGTCCCTGTATTCCGAGGGCAAGGTCGACGCTGCGGTCGACATGCTCAACAAATCCGGGAAGACTTACGAGGAGGCGGGCGCGTTGTGGCTTCGCACCGAGGACTACGGCGATGACAAGAACCGTGTAATGCGAAAGTCCGACGAGACGTACACCTATTTCGTCCCGGACGTGGCTTACCACATCGTAAAGTTCCAGCGCGGCTTCGCCCAAGCGATCAATGTTCAGGGCTCGGACCATCACGGCACCATTGCGCGCGTACGCGCGGGCCTTCAGGCGGCCCACCCTGGCATCCCCCAAGGTTTCCCTGACTATGTCCTCCACAAGATGGTCACCGTCATGAAGGGTGGCGAAGAGGTCAAGATTTCCAAGCGCGCAGGCTCTTACGTGACGGTTCGCGACCTAATCGAATGGTCTGGCGCCGGGGATATCGAAAAAGGTCGCGATGCGGTGCGTTTCTTCCTCATCTCGCGCAAAGCTGATACCGAGTTCGTGTTCGACGTCGATATAGCACTAAAAACCTCAGATGAGAATCCTGTGTATTACGTACAGTATGCCCACGCCCGCATCTGCAGGATGCTCGAACAGTGGTCCGGTGACGATGCTGACCTCGCGGCAGTTGACCTGTCGCCGCTGACTGCACCGACCGAGGCAACACTGCTGGCAACATTGGCCGCATATCCGGAAACGTTGACACGCGCACAGGCTGAGTTAAGCCCCCACCAGATCGCATTCTACCTACGCGACCTGGCGGCAAACCTGCATAGCTTCTACTTCGCCGAGCGCGTGCTGGTGGACGATGCGGCGCTTAAGGAGGCTCGCATCGCTTTGATGGTTGCCACCCGCCAAGTGTTGCGCAATGGTTTGGCGCTGATCGGCGTTTCCGCTCCTGAAAAAATGGAACGCGACGGGCCAACCGCACCTTAATCAGTAAATTGTTCAACAAACTAAACCGTTGCGCCCCAAATTCGCAGCGGTCAGTTTTCAGTGCCATGGCGCTCTAAACAGGCGCCATCCCAGATACAAACTGGTCACGGCCCCGGTTCTTAGCTTGATACATGAATGCGTCTGCCGCGGAGAGAAGAATTCCCGGCGCTTGTGGTCCAGGAACAATGCTAGCAACACCCAAACTGACCGTAACCCGGGAAGCCGTATCCGAAGCGCCATGAACCAGGTTCAACCGTTCTAAGCCGGCCATCACTCGACGGGCGACGACTTCTGCAGCAGGGAGGTCGACCTCCGGCAAAAGGATGACAAATTCCTCTCCACCATACCGAGCGACCAAGTCCTGCGGACGTTGTGCTGCCTTTCTAAAAACCTCAGCCACAGCCCTCAGGCATTCGTCGCCGGCGGGATGCCCATACGCGTCATTGAAGGCTTTGAAGTGATCCAAGTCAGCCAAAATCATGCTTAAGGGTTCATGCGAGGCGCCGCAGCGTCGCCATTCCTCTAAGATAGTCTCATCAAAGGCACGTCGGTTGAGTAGCGCGGTTAAGGGGTCGGCAAGCGTCAGCGAACGTAAGAAGTCGCCTTGCCGTTTCGAGGCCAATTGAGTGCGCATTCGAGCACGCAGCACTGTGAGATTGACCGGCTTAGGCATGAAATCCGAGGCGCCAACGTCCAGGGCTCGAGCCTCATGTTCAGGTGACTCTAGCGAGGTGACGAAGATAATGGGAATTGCTGATGTCTTCGCGTGGGCACGAAGTTCAGTGCAAACTGAAAAACCGTCCATGTCAGGCATCAACGCGTCGAGCAGGATTAGGTCTGGTTGAAATCGATGTGCAAATTCGATCCCACCCTTTCCGCTTAGTTCGAAGCTAACGTTATAGTCTGTCTTCAGGGCGTCAAGCAGGTACTTCACGTTTGTAAGCACGTCGTCAACAATGAGAATTCTTGGACGGTACGGCGCAAATTCGGTCATGTAATTGTTCTGCAGTCAATCGTTGTGGCTACGGTAACGTCTGATTTGGGCTTGGAGGCCCCGACTAGGCGCAGATAAAATACTTCGAATATATGGGCCCACAGGCTTTCCTGTTCACCCTACGGTCGGCACTCCTGTCCTTTGGAGCGCTGGAAATAGACTTCGTTTGGTTGGTGAGTTACGCTCACCTTTTTCCGCTAGCGCGAGATCGTCCGTCGTACGATGAAGGGGATGCTCGCTTGGAGTCGACCTCGATCTGGCAATATGCGTAGCTGTAGAATGACGGCCATTGTGAGAGGCCTGAAACTTATAGCCATTTCGCCTTTCTGAAGCGGACGAATAATATGATGCAGGACAGCGTTATAAGGCCGAGCACTACGAAATATCCGTAAACCGTATCTAGTTCCGGCATGTTCTTAAAGTTCATCCCGTATATTCCGGCAATGGCCGTCGGGACGGCTAAGATTGCGGCCCAAGCTGCGAGCTGGCGAGTGATCACACCCGTCCTTTGCGCTTCTAGAAGACTGCTGAACTCAAACACCGATGTAACCACCTGCAGCAGACCGTTGACCATTCCCTGCACCCTATCGACATGGTCTGCGACGTCGTTGAAGTACGGCCGCACTTGCGAGCTAATACACGGGAAATGACCACGTACTAGCTTTTTGACTAATTCGCTCATGGCCCCAAGCGTGCGTTGGAAGCGCGTGAGTTCGCATCTCAAATGAAAGATGTGAGCGACGTCATCGCGACCTAAAAAATCGTCTAGCGAGCGCTTCTCCATGGCAAGGACGTTATCCTCGATCGTCTCAAATATTGGCAAATACTGGTCAACGATGCGGTGCAGTATCGCGTGCAGAACGTAGTCGACCCCTTTTCCTAGTAGTGGCGGAGAAGCTTCGAGCTGTCCTCGAAGGCTGCCCAGAGCTCCTCCTTCGCCGTGCCGCACGGTGATCAAGTGATTATGGCCGGTGAAGATAGCCATCTTGCCGTAACAGATTCGGTCGCCGACCAGGATGGCGGTCTGAGCGACGATGTATAGCTCGTCGTTGTAGACTTCGAGCTTGGGGGGGCATAGTGGGTGCATCGCGTTATCGATTGTCAACGGATGGAGGTTATACGTTACTTGGATCGCGCGGAGTTCCTCGGGGGTCGGATCATGTAGTGCAATCCAGCAGAATCCTGAGCGATCCCGATCTAGCTCAACATGCTCGTCAAGAGCGAGTTTCTGGACTCGGTTTCCCTTGTTATAGTAGTAGGCCGCGATGACGCTCATGCCTGCCTCGCAGGAATGAGCAGTCCGCGCTGTACCGCGGGTCGAGCTAGACCTCGCCCGAGCCAAGCACTAACGTTCGCAAAGTTGCTTAGGCCAAGGATGTCTGATGCGCCGTAGGTTTCAATCAACGCGTTCACCCATCCGATCGTCGCTATGTCTGCAATCGAATAATCGTCGACGATCCAGTCTCGCCCTTCTAGCCGTCGATCAACGATGTTAAGTAGGCGTTTTGATTCGTCAATAAATCGCTGGAGAGGCCGTTTGTCTTCATATTCTTTGCCACCCCAGTGCAAGAAAAAGCCAAGTTGGCCGAACATAGGTCCGATCGCCGACATTTGGAAGAACACCCAGGAGAGAGTTTCGTAACGTTTTGAGGGTGTGCTCGGAATTAGCTGACCGGCCTTTTCGGCCAGGTAGACGAGGATAGCGCCGGACTCCCATACGGCAATAGGCGTCCCGTCCGGACCCTCTGGATCGATGATTGCCGGTATGCGCCCGTTCGGGTTTAAAGATACGAACGCCGGATCCTTCGACTCGTTGTTCGAGATGTCGATAAAGTGAGGCTCGTAGGCCAAGCCAATTTCCTCAAGCATGATGGACACTTTGACGCCATTGGGCGTGGGGGCGGCATAAAGCTGCAATATCTCAGGATGAGATGCTGGCCAGCGCTGCGTGATCGGATAGGATGAGAAGTCTGGCATTTTTGACCCTTGTTCTGGAATTTGAGGCTTACTGGACCGGCCTAACTAATCGAGATTAGCGTAATGGCTGTTCCATGCAACGGTACGACCAAGAGGTTTTGAACGGAGCAACGCTCGTCAGCTGACGCCGCCGCAGTGGACCGAACCTCGATGCGGTCACGGCTGAGAAATGTCTGTCGCCGGCGTTGCGGCACCGTGGAGAAAATCCGTGCTCAGAAGGGGAGTCACCGCAATATTTGCTATATGTGAGAGCTGAGGGTTTTGCAGCATTGCGGTCTCCTTTGAATATAAGATTGAATCATATAGTGAGCATTTGTGACGGACAATAGATTTTGTAAATGAATTTTAATTGTGCGATACGTTCAACTTGCGGGTGCACTCAACAGTGCCGGCGCATGTGCCGTAAGCAGACGGTTAAAGACACTGAGTTTGATCTCTGGGGCGGGGGGGGAAGGCGTCCTCGAGGCCGCGTGCCACGTAGGAACGAAAAGCTCGTAGCGTGGTGGCCGTCTTCACCAGTGCGACACCTAAGGCGGTCGTAGTTGAAAACCCCACACAGGGGCTACGTCGCCTAATCCGACATGCACATTGCGCGCTACCAAGTACGCCACGACAGGCCACGCCGGCTGGCCTAGCGGCAGCGTGTCTCGACGATTGGAAGTGGACGCTTATTGCGAACGAGGGACTTGGCCGATATCGCATTCGAAAGTAGCGAGGCCGTCCACGCCTCCGCGAACGTGGTCGCCCGATAGCAATGGACCAACGCCGGCAGGTGTGCCAGAGAAAATCAAGTCGCCAGGCGCTAGTGTCACGAAGCGGGAGATATAGCTGATGATGTCGGCGACCGGCCAGATCATCTCATCGAGCGTGCCTTCCTGGACGACGATGCCGTTGACTTCAAGCCAGATGCGGGCACCAGTCGGATGGCCGACTTCGCTAACCGGAAGCAGCGCGCTGCACGGCGCCGATCCATCGAAACCCTTGGCGAAGTCCCACGGTCTACGCAGGTCCTTAGCTACTGCCTGGACGTCTCGCAAGGTTAAGTCGATGCCAACACCGTAACCCCACACGGTTGCCAGCGCGTCGGCCGGCTTAATGTTGGCGCCGCTGGCACCCAGCGCTACTACCATTTCCACTTCATGGTGCAAGTCGTTTGTTGCAGGCGGGTAGGGCAGTGTGCCACGAGCCTCGACGACAGCGTCGGCCGGTTTCATGAAAAAGAACGGCGGTTCACGGGTTGGGTCGTTGCCCAACTCGCGGGCGTGGGCAGCGTAGTTACGGCCGACACAGAAAACGCGGCGAATCGGGAACCTTGCGCTACTACCGCCGACAGCAAGGGACGGTGTGGGCTGCGGTGTGAATACGAATGCGGTCATGGATTTCCTCATCAAGGCGGCCGCGGCAGTCAGTGCGCGCTTGACGATTCTACTACGCATTACTCCTGCGTACATTTCCAAAAAAGAAGCGCTTCCACGCAGATCAGATCACCAGTGGAAGTGGCGCCAAGCACACGTTGCTTAGAGACCGGTAGCGTTGCTGCTTAAAGGTACGGCCCCGGATCTTGGCCAATGGGGTGGACGAAACTACCTTGGCAAATGCATGTCTCGGCGCACCTTTGTTCAATGCGGTATGCACGCGCTCGCGCAGCTCAAAATCTTGCAGTCATCCCAAGTTGAAACAGGCTATTCACTGGGGACTAAGCTCACCAGACGCGAGCGCTAGTCGCTCTAACGCGGACTCCTGTCCGATTTGCGGGAAATGAGCTAGTGCGAATGGACGGGCCAACGTCAGCCCGGTCCATTCGGGGCCGTGATTACACGGCCGCAGCCAGCTCCAGCTCAGGCGCCAGTTTTGCCACGAAATCCCCCATCGTTTCTTCGCGCAGATCTACGGCTTTGGCACCGCCACCTGCGACGAACGTCACGTCAGTGATGCCGATGACGCTCAAGATAAGACGCAGGTATTGGGTAGCGATGTCACGGTCGCGGATCGGCGACCCCTCTTTATAGCTCCCACCGGAAGCGATCAGTACGGTCGCTTTTTTGCCTGTCACAAGACCCTTGCCATCATGGCCGAGCGTCAACCCTTTACGCACGATGTGATCGATCCAGGACTTGAGCGATGCGGGCACGTTGTAGTTGTACACCGGCGTCGCAATAACGATATGGTCGGCTGCTAGAAGTTCGGCGACGAGCTCGTCGGATAGACGCAGGGTTTCGACCATTTCCGCCGTGTGCTGGGGCGGTGGGGTGAAGTACGCCTGCAGCCATGCAGCGTCGACGAATTTAAGCGCCGTGTCAGCCAGGTCCCGATTGACAATATTGCCGCTCGGATGGCGTGCACTCCACTCCGTTACGAAGCGCTCGGTCATGTTGCGCGATACGGAACTCTCACCGCGCGAACTGGTTTGTACTAGTAGAAGCTTACTCATTAACATTCCCCTTTAAAAATTACCGAATCGAAATCCTGAGATGGGCTTGCCAAGCGCGTGACCGTGAAAATCGACATGACCTTGCTCTCCAGATGCTGCACCTGCCACAACCATTAGCGGCAAAAGATGATCCTCGTGCGGCTGGGCGTCGCGCGCACCATGCGCTTGCTCCCAATGTGTTAGAGCAGACTCGCGCGTCGCTGAACTCGCCATTTGCAAGCGCAACCAAGTATCGAACGCCTCGGCCTTTGGGTCACCCTGTAATGTGCCGACAGAGAAACCCTGCATGTTGTGATAAGTTTGTCCGCTGCCAATGATCAGCACACCTTCATTACGCAATGGCGTCAGGGCACGCCCAATCGCCAAGTGTTGGGCCGGATCCAGGCCCCTCTGCAGCGATAACTGGACCACCGGAATGTCCGCGTCCGGCAGGACGACTTTCATCGGTATGAAGACGCCGTGGTCCCATCCGCGCGTCAAGTCTTCAGCGCTATCTATGCCAGCCTCGCCGAGCAGCGCGCGCACGCGTGCCGCAAGCTGAGGTTCGCCTGGTGCCGGCCATGTAAGGGCATACGTATGGTCAGGAAAACCAGCGTAATCGAACAACAGGCCCGGTCGAGCACCCGCATTCACCGTCGGCTTAGACGCCTCCCAATGTCCCGACACAACCACTATCGCAGATGGACGCTCGGCGAGGCGTCCTATAAAACCTCGTAGATAGGTTTCCAAATCGTGCCAAGTCGAGCGCATCGGCCCCGGCTTAAGAAAAAAGCAGGGGCCACCGCCGTGATTGATGAAATAAGTTGGTTGCATCAGCCGAATATATGCCTAAAAGTCCATCTCCGGAATACATCAAATTATGATGAAACCTATCTATTTTGATGATGTATGCGAGCGAGCTAAAAAGTCTGCGGGTTTCAGGAAGTACGAATGTATCCGATGCCCACCGCGCCAAAATCGGGCCCAAGACCTATCGGTCGATGCTATTGCGAGCCAGTCCACTGCTTGGTTCGGCCGGCATGGCGCGCTTGTGCGCAGTCCTGTCGTAGAAGCGATAGATTGTTTGGTACACCGCTTCGCTCACAGGCTTTCCTTCCAAAAAGTCGTCAATTTGATCGTAAGTAATTCCGTAGGCGTCCTCATCCGGACGTTGCGGTGCGAGGTTCTCCAGATCGGCCATGGGTACTTTATGCACCAGGGCGGGCGGGGCGCCCAGTGCTGAGGCAATAGCGCGGATCCGGCGCTTGTTCAATCCGGCAAGCGGCGTAAGATCACATGCTCCATCACCGTATTTGGTGAAGAAGCCCATCAGTGCCTCGGCAGCATGGTCGGTTCCGATGACCAAACCGTTGTGCGCATTTGCCACGGCATACTGCGCAATCATGCGCTGGCGCGCTTTGATGTTTCCAAGTACGAAGTCCTCATGAGAAGCATCTCGGAACTCCAAGCCGCTCTTCGCGACGGATGCCAGCATTGCGTCGGAAGCCGGTCTGACGTCAACGTAGACTGTTCGGTCCGGTTCAATGAATTGGAGCGCGCTTTGCGCATAGTTCTCGTCACGCTGGATCTCGTACGGCAGACGCATCGCGATAAATTGGGCCGAATAGCCTTGTTCCCGCGCATGGCGAACCGCGAGTTGCGCCATGCGTCCTGCCGTGGCCGAATCAATGCCGCCGCTAATTCCAAGAATCAGGAAGTGTGTTTTGGTCTGCCTGAGGTAATCTGACATGAATGCGACCCGCTGACTAATTTCGTCGATCGGATCAAAATTTGGCGAGATCCCTAGTTCGTCGCAGATATCGCGCTGCCGCTGGTCGACCCTTTGTAGATGCATGTCCAGCCTCTTTCCCTAATATTGTGGTGTCTGCACGGCTGTAACTTGCACGGCGCGAGTCCACTGCAAACCGCCATAAGCGGCCCGGGCGTTACGCCAATAGAGGACGTATCGGGTGAAAAACTAGCATTTTCAAAATTACGCCATCTGCAAATGCTGGCGAAAGAAGGCCTCGGTGCGAGAGTTCGCCAACGTGGCGGCGGCCTCGTCGTAGTGCGCCCCAGCCGGCCGCGCAAAGGCATGCGAGCAGCCCGGATAGGTGTACAGGGAAACACCTGGATTCCCGCCGAGGCTTGCGTAAATTACTGCCTGGGCGTGTTCACCGATATATTCGTCAGCGCCGGCCAGGTGGTACAGCAGCGGCTTCTTGATTTGCGCGGCGAGAGACAGGTGCTTATCGGTGCCGCCCCCGTAATAGGCAACGAATGCATCGGCGTCGGTGCGCGCTGCGCTGAGAAACGTCATCAAGCCGCCGAGGCAGTAACCGGTGACCCCGACTTTGCCGGAAGCGCCTTCAAGCGTCCGCGCGGCAGCTACGGTGGCGGCAATATCCTGCACGCCGCGGGCCAAGTCGTAGGCGTTGTAAAGCGCAAAACCTTTGGCAAGGTCCTGCTCGCTCTTTTCCGACAAGTCTAGATTCGGCTCGCCACGCCAGAACAGGTCGGGCGCGATGACGATATAGCCCTTTGCCGCGTAACTTTCGGCGATGCTGCGAATGCCCGCGTTGACGCCAAATATTTCCTGTATGACGATGACCACTGGAGCCGCCACTGCGTTTGCAGGACGCGCGACGTAGCAGGAGAACTCGCCATCGGCGGTGTGGATACGAAGTTGTTGTGACATTGTGGCCTTCAATGCGCGACTGTAATCATGGTTAATCGATTGGCGATGTACTAACTTGGTTAAAAGCGGCAAGCGGATTTGGAGCATCGGCAGCCGCAGCCGTCTCAACCAAGGGCGCTTCTTTGAGCCTATCCGTAAGGGTGGGCGGACAACAACAAAACGGCAAATGAGAAACGCTTTTGCATCTGAATTTCACTTTGCTGTTTTTCTAATATACATGACTCAATCACACAATTTCGGATACACGAAGAGAATGTCCAGAAGTTCCCGCCGCTGACAGCACGATGTTAAGCAAATACAACACTCTGACAAAAATATTGTCGTGCCCACAAATATCTGGAAAGGTCGGATGGGCAACCGAGACTCTTCTGGTGCCATTCGGGTCAACCTCCAGCACGCTGCAAGACCTCGCCGTCGATTTATTGGCCAATATGCATATACCTTTCCGTGGAGCTGCCCCCAAGGAACTATGGTTATCGGATCTGCTGATGATTTCCCCTATCAGACGTCGTTTTCTCACAATATTGACACTCCGCTGCACGGCGACACAAGCGCAGGCAGGGCGTCCAATGATAGTGGACGATGTTGGCATCGTCGGTGCGAACGATTGTCAGTTGGAGAGTTGGGCCTACAACAATACTAGCGGGACCGAGTATTGGGTGCTCCCAGCATGTAATATCAACGGCAACCTGGAGATAGCAGTAGGAGCCGCACGCATGGTTGGGGCACACCACAACGCGAGTGTGGCTGTTCTGCAAGGTAAGACGCTCTTTAAACCGCTCGCCGGCAGCGGTTGGGGAGCGGGTCTTGTATTCGGCACTCAGACGGTTTCAGGGTATGGCGGCTTTGGCGATCTATTCGCCACCGTCTCCGTAAGTTTCGCTTATCAAAATAGCGCAATCCTCGTGCATATCAACGCAGGATTTGTCCACGCCCGATCTTCTCACTGCACCCACGGCACGTGGGTCGTCGGCCTGGAGGCCGCCTTGACTGGACGGGCGACCTTTACAGTCGAGACAGTCGGGCAACAAGGCGGGAAGCCCATTGTTCAGGTCGGTACAAAATACTGGTTGACCAAGGACCGCGTCCAACTTGATGCGAAGTACGGCAACCGTATCGGACATTGCGGTAGCGATCGTATCTTTACTCTCGGAGTGGTCTTATTTACTAAATTCTTGCAGTGAAGGCACTGCGCAATCCTGCGAGCGATGAGTAGAGCGGCCAGCCGTGATACAGCCAGAGATTACACATAGGTTCAACAGGCGCCAGTTGGCTCAAGAAGACCCAACCGTCAACTGCCCTATTTTTCCGTTTTCCCTGCCCGCCCCTGATTATTCAATTTCCTTAACTCGGTTTTCCGTTCCACTGCATCTCAGACCCCATAATTCCACGATGGGCGGCGGCGCTCGGTTTATCGAAGTGAACTGGATAATTCGGCCGATCTAATGCGCGGCCCGTAGGAAGTAACTTCGGGCGCCGCTTTAACCACTCGGTGTGTATGTAGAAGCAAAGAGGGGGAATTCGCGGAGGGTCCAACCGGACACGAATTCCCCGCAGAATTAAAATCATATTGCATAGACTATTTTCGCTTTTGTCATCTCCCCTGGCAGTTAGTTCGACCTTCTGCCGCGACGCTGCGATCTAACGAATGACCACAGGCTGTCATCCCATTGCGTCGCAGCACGGCGAATTGTGAACATTCAACGAGTTCTCGCTCCTGCTGTCTTCAAACTGGCTAAATGGTGAAGAATGCCCTCGGCAAAGTAGAAATAGCCCAACCGTTCAAATTCGTAGTGCGCAGGATCCTCAAGTCCACGCTCTACGAGCATAGTTGTGCGCGTTACGCAGTTAACGTCACACTCGCCGTGGTCATCGAGTAACGGCCCGTAGTGCCGCGCGGGTACTGCAAAACTCTCTGCAGCACTGAGCCAGTGAATGGCTGTCTTCGCTTTGTGACGAGCAGCCTTTAAATCACGACTGCCTATGTCTGCTTCGCTGACAACGCGGACTATTTTCCCATCTTCAGTTTCTACGGCCTTGATCAGGACGTTCAAGCCATGTTTCAGCCGCACCCAGTTTCCTGGGTACACTCGCCAAAAATCCGGCTCAGCTTCAGTGCGAATATCGGCGCGGTCTATCCAGAGCTTCGCCGTGAAAAGTCGGCGACGCGTTCCAAAAGACGTGTTCTTGGGATGGTTGGGAACCTCTACCTCAAACGACTCTGCTAAATTATCGATTACGAGTTCAACGGGATCCGCTACTGCCATTCGCCGTGATGCGACGGGGCTCAAGATATCGCGAACGACCTCTGCCATTGTCTCAGCCGGAACTGTACTATTCGCCTTGGTGAAACCGCACCGAACTGCAAACTCTCGCAAGACAGCCGGCGTGTAACCCCTTGCGCGCAGTCCAGCCAAAGTGGGAAGCGCTGGACTATCCCAGCCTGCCACGTGACCTGATTCAACAAGCGCATTTAATTTTCGCTTCGAAAGTACAATACCTTCCACCTCCAGCCTAGCGAACTCGATTTGAACTGGTCTCGCACCTAAAACAGCGAAGCAATGTTCGATTACCCAATCGTAAAGCGGACGGTGGTCCTCAAACTCCAATGTACATAGTGAATGTGTGACACCTTCCAAGGCGTCCGCGATAGGGTGCGCGAAATCGTACATTGGGTAAATGGGCCATTCTTTCCCGGTTGCGTGGTGTTCTGCATGCGAGACGCGGTACAGTACTGGGTCGCGGAGATTCATATTCGGGTGGGCCAAGTCAATGCGCGCGCGAAGAACCGCTGCACCTTCGGCCATCTCGCCAGCTCGCATGCGAGCAAATAGGGCGAGGTTCTCCGAAATCGACAAGGCGCGACCTAGGCTTGCTGTTCCGCCCCGCCCAAAGTCTCCGCGCATTAGGCGCATTGTTTCCGGGTCAGAATCATCCACATACGCGAGTCCACTTTCAATTAGGTGAACGGCGCATCGGTGTATGTCCTCGAAATATGCCGAGGTCCAACGTGTGCGACTGAACCGCTGAGTAAGCCATGCGGCGTCATGCGAGATGGCGTCAACGTATTCGGTCGACTCCTTTTTCGGGTTAGTATCATCGAATCGGAGTGTCAGCTCAGCATCGAATTCCTCGGCCAAGAGGTCGTGAAGTACGATAGACTTAGCGTGACCGAGGTGGAGGTAGCCGTTGGGTTCAGGTGGGAACCGAAGTACAATTTTCGGAGTTCGGCCGGAAGCAATGTCGTCAGCGATCCGGTTCGCGATGAAATTTTTGTGTTCCATGTTTTGCTTTCCAAAAGAAAAGGGCACCTTTTCAGAGGTGCCCTTTCGGTAGAGTGGGGAATTTAAACCGTGCAGCTAGATGCAGCACGCTTCCCGTCTAGGCACATAGACGAACACAACGCCGAGTTGGCGCTGGCTTAACTGCTGTCGTTGGGAAGCGGCGTGAGTCATTGTGTTGCCTCAGAAGATTTCAAAAAATATAGCGCCTAGCTGTACATTAAGCAAGTCATTCAGCTAAAAAAATTGAATATTGCATTGATGCGTCGTCCTGCTTTCCAATCTGACAGGGCAATTCGCAGCAGAACAAAGGAAGCCGCGAGCAAAACAAGGTCCTTTAATAAAAACTGCCCGATTGGAGCTGAAATCGCGGGAAATCCGCCCGCAGTTGACTCCGCCACACCAGGGGTACTTACAAAAAATGTCAGCGTGAGGGCGAAAGTTGCGCACGACATTGCAGCCCCTAATACCAGCGCTCCGCGGTTCAATGCGCCCATAGCGAGGGCGGCGGCAGTGGCCAGTTCTATAGTGCCAATAAAGGTACTTGCTCCGCGCACACCAAATAGGCTATGCAGCCAACTCATGACTGGGCTATGGGCGATGAAGGGTGCAATGCCTTGCGCTTCATAGTTCGTGAATTTCATCGCACCGAACCACAGGAAAACAACGAATAAGGACCACTGCAAAAACTTTGCGTTGCTGGACATGAAAGCTTTGTGTTCTGCCATTGTGAGTGTATTGATGGGTTTCATAGGTGCTTCCTGATTAAAGTGATGGTTGGCTTGGCGCGAACGGAAATTTTGAAAACCCGGAACCTGAACACAGTCTAAGGACCTTCGTTCTAACGCTTGAGTAAGCATGTACTATGAGAACTTAGAGTCTAAATATATGTGCGCCAAGCATATAATATAGCCGTTCCGATCAAGGAGCAAGAACAAATGAATAACTCGCAAACTCGCCTTGCTAACTTGCTGGGTGCCCTGGCTGTTGGCATATCGGACCGTATCCGGTTGGCCGCAGCTGAGAAGACTTCTATGAGCGGAGAGGCCGCCGCTGCGTTGATTGTCATTGGACACATGGTAGGCCTGTCAATCAATCAGTTAGGACGGATTCTGAAGCTTAGCCATCCGGGCACGGTCCGTGTTGTTGACCGGCTGGTCGCGGCTGGTCTGGCGGTACGAAAGCCAGCCTTAACCGACCGCAGAGTTTTAGCTCTTCACCTGACGCCGGCAGGCGAAACCGAGAGATCTGCAGTGCTGGAAGGCCGCCGAGTGGCCATTTTTGCAGTGATGGATCAGGTTTCCCCAGACGACTATCCCGTCTTGGAACTGTTAGTGGAAAAAATGCTTGCCAGCCTGCTGTGCGACGCAACGTCAGCAATAAGCGTTTGCCGCCTCTGCGACCAGCAAGCATGTCCCGCTTGTCCAATGAGCAAATTTGAATCAAACGGTCCGCAAGGCAAATTGAATGGCCCAGCGCGGCCCGCAAGTCTCTCCTAAGCATCAGCACGATATAACTCCCCGCTTGCGGGGAAAGTCTGTTTCGCACGTCAGTTTAACTGCGCATGTAAGAAGGCCAGACATTAGCTTTTTCAGAGCTGTGCAGGCGTGCGTTGGCTGCTCCGCACTGGACTTTCGAGAAGCTCGCTTAGCTTTCAAACTTCACCGTAAGCTCATCACACAAAAAGTAGTGGTTGCTGTACCATACTTCAACTGTATGCGCGAATTATATAATTTCCGCAGCAGCCTCCGAAACCGCTAACATTTAAGGAAGCTACCATGCGCATTTTTAATCCGGCGAAGACGCCGATTTCTGGGTTACTCGCACTGCTCCTAAGTGCGGTTACGGCTCAAGCAGGTGCGCAGGTAGTTCGCGAAGGGGCGCTGCTATCGCCGGTGACTAATCAAGAGCGCACCGTGCCGGGGTTTTACAGGCTTATGCTGGGGAAGTTCGAGATCACCGCATTATCTGACGGTACGGTTACGCTGCCGCTGGATAAGCTCCTCACCAACACCACGCCGGCACAGTTGAAAAAGTTGCTGGGGCGCGCCGGAGTTGATCCTCAAGCGGCCGAGATATCGATCAATGCCTACTTGGTTCACACTGGCGAGCGCATCGTACTGATCGATACGGGGGCGGGAAGCTTGTTTCCCAACGGCGGCAGAATTCTGCAGAGCCTGTCCGCAGCGGGGTATTCGGCTGAAGATATCACCGACGTTATGATTACCCACATCCATGGCGATCACTCGGCGGGCCTCAGCCGTGACGGAAAGCGTGTGTTTCCTAACGCGACGGTGCATGTGGACGGGCGCGATGCAGATTTTTGGCTCGACTCGCGCAATGCGGCGAAACATCCGGACCATGCGAGTTTCTTTGCTCAGGCAAAACTCGACCTCAGCCCATACTTGGCCAGCGGGAAGGTGCGCCGTTTCGGTGCGAGCGACGAGCTCGTTGCAGGCATTCGTGCTATGCCAGCGCCCGGCCACACACCGGGACATTCGCTGTTTGCGGTCGAAAGCGAAGGAAAAAAACTGGTCTTATGGGGTGACCTTATCCACGACATGGAATCGCAATTTCACGCTCCTGGGGTCGCCATTAGCTTCGACGTGAACCAGAGCGCCGCGATTGCACAGCGCAAGATCGCGCTGAATGATGCGGCGGCCAAGGGTTACCTGGTTGGCGCAGCGCACATCTCCTTCCCTGGGATTGGCCGAGTGCTCGCCGATGGGGCCTCATATCGCTGGCTGCCGGTTACCTACAGCGAGACCGGCCTAACATCGCAGGGCAAGCGGCGCTGAGCCTGGCGGCTGCTTTAATCAAAAAAGCGGCGGTGGCGCATTACTTGCGTCCCCGCCGCGAACTTATTCTTAACGCCTATTAGACCTCTTCTAGAAGCTTCACTTGCGCTCCTCTGCTCAACAACAGAAAACCGTACACGTTCTCGAGCTGTGAAATGGATGGAATCTCGGTTGTGGCGTTAGCACGAAGTTGACCAGATGAGATGACTTCAGTCACGCAGCGAATGAACCTCTTTACGTCTATGTTTCGCTGAGAACTGCACAGGGCCTTGATTTCCCTAGGCACGGTGGGGTAGTCGCGACCGAGGACCGCGAGCTTATCGCTCGTCTGTAACATGACGGACATATACCCGGCATCTGCCCATGAATCGAAAAGCGCGTGAATTTCCGGGTCGTGGGGGTCAGCAAACCAATAAAACATCGTCTTACCGACCTGAAGGCGAACCGTTAGCAAGAATTGCTCTGCGCCCTGGACGGCACCGTGCCCAACATAAGTGGGAGTATTCGCTTCACCGTCCCACTTAAGAAAAGGCGCGTTTCCGAATACAGTGGCCAAATCGCCATTTGCTTGGCCAGGCGCCTTGGTGACGACGCCATGCTCACGCCGTTTTGTAATTTTACCGAGCATAGGCTGCTTAGAGTTCGGCGTTGTGTGACTCATAGATTCCCTTAGTATTATTGGTGTCTGATTAAAATTTGGCCCTGTCAGAACTCCTTGAAGGAGGGCTGTCAAACTTGTATAGGCATCGATCCGGGAAAAATTACTTAGCTTCGAATAGATTTCACGGACACGCCAATGACCTCGTTGTCAAAACGGCTAAGCGTGAACCTCGCTAGTTGCGGTAACTTAGAATTTTCTCGCGGCCCCGTGTCTCGACCCGACACACGAGTTGGGGGCGGGAAAACTCGTGCAATCTCGTTACTATCGCGCCTTCTGCAATACGCCGATGCATGACCGCATTTTCCGAATTGTCGGGTTCCGCAGTCGTGAAGATTCGCAGTCCGCTTGTATGTGTGCCCGGCAGTTTCGACGCCAAACTTCGCGTTCCGCCGCATCTACGACGGCATTGGGCACCGGCCGGGTTAATGCTCTCGGTCATGAAATCAAGAGTCCAGGTGTAATCCGCTACGCTCGGCGTCCTACGTTGAGATAGGTCCCCGCGGGCACGGGGCCTATGGCCTGACGTTCACGCTGGATTTTGCACACATAGACTCGAACCTAGTATATGATCGAAGCATACATCATAGTCAGTTATGTCACTACGATGACTCTAGATTTACCTTCGAGCTTGCCTCGTTTAAATTGCCGGCGCTACCACAAAGAACATCGGAGGAAGTTAAAGCTTCCGTTCCATCAACTTCAACTGAGGGATTCAAATGTCCGATTTGCTGCAAGCACTGCAATGGCGCTACGCAACCAAGAAAATGAAATCCACAGAGAAGGTACCCCAGGACAAGGTGGACTACATTGCAGCAGCGGTTCGTCTAACTGCCACTTCGAGCGGCTTGCAACCGTACGAATTGCTAGTGATCACCAACTATGCACTACGCGAGCAGATTCAAGCGGTCGCATGGAACCAAGCGCAAGTCACCGATTGTTCGCATCTACTGGTGTTTGCCGCGTGGGACAACTACACACCCGAACGGATCAATCAGATGTTCGACCTTGTCAACGCAGAGCGCGGGATCATTAACGAAGGCTGGGAGGCGTATCGCAAGCAGGTGCTCGACACCTACCCGCAGCGCGATGCTGAGGTCAATTACCAGCACGCTGCCCGTCAAGCCTATATCGGCGTTGGCACGGCCCTTATTGCGGCTGCGGTGCAGCATGTTGATTCCACTCCCATGGAAGGGTTCGATCCTGCCAAGGTCGATGAGATTCTGAACCTAACCGAGCGCGGCCTACGCTCGGTGGTTATTCTGCCGCTAGGCTACCGTGACGAGGCAGGCGACTGGCTTGCTAACCTGAAAAAAGTGCGTCGCCCACGCGAACAATTCATTTCCGAAGTGCCATAGCAGCCCTCGGACGCGAAGTGACTGGAGCCTTCGGGCTTCGTCTTTGTTTCTAACAAGCGGAGTCAAAATTTATGAGTCGAGAAGTGGCCTTCTTTTGCTTACTTCGCAGATCCTCCGCCTACCTCGATTCGGGAATCGAGGAGTTTAATGTTTTTTAGTGATCATTGAGGACAGCACGAATGCGCAATGAAAAGGTGATCGAAGAAATTCGTATCGCGGACAGCGGAGCTGTGTCAGCCGGGCTTGACGGCGCGCCGTTTGACGTCTTGCAACCGCTGTACATGCGTGCGAACGCCTTCGATGTGGAGCTCGACACCCCAATCAGCCGAATCTGCCGGCTGGAATACCTTCTTGACGATGTAAGGAAGGGATTACTCACCCATGTGCGAGCATTAGCGAGCATATGGAAAGATCCTCTTGAAAACCCGCTCTACACTATGCGATATGCCGATTCCGTGACTGGTGGATCTATCGATCTTACCAAGCTAGTCGGCGAATCCTACGCACTCTGCTGGACGGAAGGTCCGGAAAGCGAACAAGCCTGGCAGACGTTTGCAAGATCGTTAGAGTACGTCCGTATAACGACTACGCCACGTCGATTGCTGGAAGGCTTGATGCACGAGGAAGACAGCGGATACATGTTCCACCACCACATCGGGGCAGTTCGATACCGCTCGGTTGCTGACATTGAGCACTGGCGTCGTACATCGAATTATGAGGAGCACCTCGATTCACTGGGGCAGGCGCTCATAGCGTCGCTCACGGTCCTTCGAGAGCAATTCATGATGGAGCAAGAGGTCCGACTTCTTTACTCTCATATGCCCGAAGCCGGGGGGTGGATTGAGTCTCATGTTGTGGCGGACGAAACCTTGGCGAGGGTGCCGTTCAAGTGGACAGACGTTTTAGACAGTATTGTTCTATGTCCTGGAATGGATCCTGCCTTTGCGGCTGATGCGCGGTACGACATTGCCGCTGTCGGCATCGTCGCGCCGGTGATGAACAGCTTATTGGCCAAGTAACATGGTCTTGCCGCTAAAGATAATGTCGGCTTCGATTACGTGCTGCCCAATTCTTAAGTTGAGCAGCAACGTGCGGATCTTTCAGATGTTCGGCTCGTGGTAGCCATTCTGCGTTCGTATTTAAGTTCAAACACGAGTAATAATAAAAACCACAAGGGGTCCCATGGGAAAGAAGTCGCGCGCAAAAAGAGAGATCCGAGCAATACGTGCCAGCGTTCAGGGGCTGTACGAACCTGAGCCCCCTTCTTGGAAAGCGGAGGCTGCGGTGCGCCAAGCCGCACGGGATGTCGAGTTTCAGGCTCGGGTGGTAGCGGTCGCTAAAGTGTTTCAATCGTACGACCCGATGGACGTTATGATTTCGTTGGGTGTATCTGATCTATTCCTTCCCAACGTCGCGAGCCCTGTAAAGCACGCCTTCGCCATGCGAGTTTTTGCAAGCATGGCGGAAGATCAGTTTGCGAACGAAAAAATTACTTGTTATGCGGAATTTGTAGAATTCATGCGTAGGCTCTACGAAGTCCTACCGCCATTCCCGATGCTTGAAGATTTTATTCCGGAGCCAGACTGGGGCATGGCACGCGTGCAGCTTGGGGAAGATTTCGTCCCAATGTTCTATGGCAGTTCGATTGAAAGAACTCCCGACTTTGTTGAAGCATTCCGCATTACCTACGGCGGTGCGAAAGCCGCGCTCGCCGATATGGACCTAGCGCTTGCGATCCAGGCGCATGCGCTGACCATGATACCGGCGCCTGCTGAGGAAACCGTTCCCGAAATTTTGCCTGGTCGCCTTTTTGTGCCGACGGCGGATTTTTGGGAAGTGTGCAAGGCGAGTTTGCTATCCACGTTTGACGCGGTTGAGCGACCGCTTACTGTGACGTCAGCGGGTTTGGTCGGTGAACTTGGTACTTTGAACCCCCTCAAGACAGAGAGCGAGTTTGGGGATATGTGCATGGGCGGATGCGTATGGCCGTTTCTTGGGCTTCGGGTCAAGGGGCGGTTTATACCAACATCGATCCGTAATGGACCTGCCGCAGTTATAGATCACTGGGCATCGACAACCGCGGCGACAACCAGTTCGTTTGTAGGTGGCCACGCTCGACTCGCGAGCTTTGTTTCGGAACGCTTTCCGAAGACGCATGCCGGGCCCCTTCGACTTCGCACCCCTTCGCACATATTCCCGACGGAGGTGAGTGTTGTGTTGCCCGCAGCGTCGGGAATCTACATCATTGTGTTCTGCAAAATCGACGCGATCGGCGCCACCGCAAAATTCGCGAGAGATGTGCGGCGTGTCATTGATAGCCGTCAGATCTGGGGCATAGTCCCGGCGCAGGGTCCCACGATTGGACTGCAAAATAGCGCGGGTGCGCCCCCTCGACCTAGCGACGTGAAAATCATCATAGTGCTGGCGCAAGGCGGAACTGGGTTTAACAGCATTCCGACACCGGAAGCCCCTGCAAGGCTGATACCGTTAGCGGACTTTATAACGATATTTGACTCCTTGGAAGACCTGGAGGAACTTGAGCGTTTTTGGAGATTTGTCGACGAGGGCCGACGGTCTCTTAGTCCGTTTTCGCAAGCTCAGGCTGACATGTTCGCTTCGTTCAGAGATATGAATGAGGTGCTGATTGATGGCGCAGTGAGCCCAACCTTCATCTCCCTCGACCCACATTGGAATAGCAGCTGGAGATATAGCGAGCTGTGCGGGTTTTGGTCGAACGCACCGGCGCGCTTTCCGGACGGTAGCTCAGCATGGAGGACTTTCACGAATGTGAGCGACGTAATCGAGCTTCGCTCGAAGGCACGGTCTGTTATCGCTTACTCAGTGCAGGTTGGGCTATGCACCGTACAGTTTGTCGTGAAGTTTGCGGGAGGTTCGGTTTCGCTAACGACAATTCGTATGATCGACTTGTTTGCGCAGGCCCTGGCCGACCGATTGCACTCCAACCGAACAATCTTGGCTAACGCCGGTCTCTTTGATCGGACTCATCTAGTGCTTGAGTGCCGCTCCAACCCGACGGAAACCGTTGATGACGATGTGGAGCCAGAGATCGCAGGATCCGCACCACTAACGGTCACGGCGATATCGCTTGGCGAACCCGAGGTTTCTGGGCGTGCTGATGTGCGAATTTTCGTAAGTCCGGTAGCCGTACAGCACAGTTTGGACGACGCCAAAGACGCTTCGTTCGAAGTTGAGGCCCTTGTTCAAACACTCACAGCGTGCAGCGAGCTGAATGGGACTTCGGTGTCTTCGGATGTTATCGCGCAAATTCGAGCAGGTGGCCAAGGACCTGCGCGGTTTCACTTGCAAGTCGTAAGGCGGACAATAGATGTGCCTGATTTTCAGGATCCCATTGTCCCCAGCAGCACAGAGTACAAACTTGCGAGACGCACCCTTGCAATCAAGCTCCAACAGCTAGGTTTTACGCCGGGCCGTTATGAGCTTACTGACGCAAAGACTAGATTGGACGCGGGCCGCAATGCGCTGCGCGAGCACATCGACAATCGCATTGCAAAGCTCGATGCTGCGGAGCTGATTCGAGCGTGTATTGAGCAGAATGATGAACTGTTGGCAAAGGACCGCGGGAAAGTCGTTCGAGCGATACAGAGCTTGAAACACGAGGTGGACTACAACAGGATTGACGCGATGACAGCCGCGAAAAAGGAGCTTCTCCCTTTGGCGCGGCACTACCGATATTTGTTGGAGAAAGTACTCAGCTCGCACCCCCAGGCCGGAGTCGAGCCCACGCCACCTGCAGTCCTTAAAGAGCTAGTCGGGCTCATAGACTGGTACATGGTTCTCGCTGGAGCGAGTGATGTCCTTCATAACGAAGTAGATGTCGGCGGCGTCGAGATTGACGATAGCTTTATTCCAGAGGTGTTCTATTCCCAGGACTGGTCGCGACAAGAATCAGAATATGTTCGCAAAATTGCGAACTCGACTCTTGGGGTCGATATTGCTCCAGATGACGCCGTAGAAGGTGCAAGCCGAGATTTGCTTGAGAGTGCAGCGATCCGTGAAGCCTTCATCAGGGATGTAGGCTTTGACCTCCGCAATTTGTTAGACGCCCTAATAGTGCTCTCGCAGTGGGTTACCCTCGGGTTCACAGAAGAGCTTAGCTTCTCGTACTCCGCGAGTGAAAAAGAGATCGCTAAAGCGCTCGAACAGTGTATTCAAGACCTCTCGATTGGCGAGGCCGTCGCGATAGTGAAATTCTTGACGCTGTCCCCGTCGCAAATACGGCAGCTTGACGGAAAGGAGATGCCAGAAGGTGACGTCCCGTTTTGGGAGCACAACAAGCGCCTCCATCGGTACGCCATACGTCCTCTCGTGCCTGCGGGGGAGCAGCTCTGTTGGGGCGCTGAGCAAGCAAGTCGCTCAATGCAAATTTGGCTTTCGACGGTTCTCCACGGGTATCTGCCTGGAGATTTTAAATGGCCATCGGTCGTGGAGGAAGTTCGAAAAGTCAAAGAAAGCATCGAGTCGGAACTGGAGCGCAGAACCGTCGAGATCTGCGAGCGTCACACACCATATGTGGGCGCCGGCGTGGATTTTTTTAGGAGATTCAAAGGGGAGGGTTTCGCCGATGTAGGTGATTTCGATGCTCTGGCCTATTGGCCCGAGACGAATACCTTAGTCTTCATCGAATGCAAATATAACCAGCCTGCCTTTAGCGTGAAGGACACGCGTCGCTTGCGCGACCGTATATTTGGAAGTAGCCCCGAGGACAAAAAAGGCCAGCTGGTAAAAATTGTCGGGCGGCGTAACTTTGTCGATCGTCATCGCGTACGTATGCTCGAGCTTATGGGTTGGCCCGCCCCGAGTTCCGATCACGCTCCGATTAACATAGAGCTATACGTGAGTCGCGAGATCCATTGGTGGATGGTACACCCTCCCTACGCAGTTCCAACCCAGTTCGTCCGGGTTGATGAGCTGGACGCCCGGCTCACTGACGCATTCCCCATTGCGATTTAAGGCTGCTGGAGCAAGCGCTGCGACTCTAACGCCCGAAAATGAAAGAGTTGCTCGACACTTGCCCGGGGGCGATGAAGAAAAGAGGAATCATGAAATCATCAACTTCTGCTGCCCCCAAACTGGCCGACCTGCTGTCCTTCGCCATCTATTCGACTAACCTGGCATTCGGCCGTGCTTACCGCCCTATTCTGGAGAAACTAGGTTTGACGTAGACGCAGTACATCGCGGTCATCGTTCTATGGGAAGAGGGCGCCCAAACAGTCAGCAGTCTGGGTGAGAAATTGTTCCTTGAGTCAAACACGCTTACGCCAATTCTCAAGAAACTGGAGGCGCTAGGGTATCTCACGCGCGAGCGCTCAGCCACTGACGAGCGTCAGGTAATCGTCAGCCTGACCTACGCCGGCCGTCAACTGCGCGAAAGAGGCCTGGACATCAGCCTGGTGGAAAATTCGAACCTGTCGCCGATCGAATCGAAGGCGTTCCAGAGCGCTGTGGTCGCGGTGCGCAACACCCTGATTGGGTTGACCCGGGCTAGGTAGTTACCACTATCAGCGCCAGTGCGCTGTTTGCCAGCGTCCGTTCTCCGCATCGACGCTCAGGCATCTCGACAGGCAACTTTCGGCCAGGAGCGGACGTCCGCAAATACACCGACGATTGTCCTATTCATCTGTTCGCATCTTCACATGCGTTCTCAACCAGAAAATGCCGGTTGGCTTCTCACACTCTGTCGCGTCTTCATCCGCTCGAACCAAGCGAGCAATGCTTCACATTCTGGAGGCACGTCCAGCTTGACGATCGACGCAAACACCAGCCCACCGATGACGGTAATGTCGGCCATCGAGAACTTGTCGCCAGCAATGAAGGCCTGATGGCGGAGTAACTTGTCAAAATAGTGCATGCTGCGGAGTGCCTTGTCGCGCTGACGAAATCCCCATTCCGAATTCTGGTAAAGCTCCACCGTGGGCCCCAAGCCTGGTGTGGCGTGGTGAAAGTAGGTGCTGATGGCGTCAAGCATTTCGGTTTCCGCCCGTTTGCTCATCATATGAATGGTCCCTTGCTCTAGTGGGGTGGTACCGGTAAGGCTGGGCGAGCCATCGAGTGTATCGAGATATTGTGTGATGGCAGTGCATTCGGCGATGAGTGTGCCGTCTGCCAATTCGAGAACGGGCAGCGTTCCCGAGTAGTTCTTTTGCTCGATGAAATCTGGTTTCTTGTGTTCGCCCTTAAGCAGATTCACCGTCTCGAATCGGACTTTGTCCTGTAGATTCTTTTCTGCGATGGCGATCCTAACGCGCGTTGGGTAAGGCCCGACCGGAAAATCGTAGACCGTCATACTTTCGAAGTTGCTGGCTCCAGCGCTTGAAGCGAGTTTTGACATGGCATGCTCCTAAATTGTGGGACAAGTATTCGTCTATCCACTACTTGAGCGAAAACGCAGCATACAGGTAAGTGCACATTTGGCAGTGCTCGATTTCGGCGGCTTCGGCGAGCATGATGATCAGCTGGTCGCGGCGGGTTGCAGGATGCATAAAGGCTTTCGGAAGACGACATTGAAGACGGATTCGTCAAACAATGTATTCAAGCCAGCTGTGATTGACACGGCCGGGCACATCATCGCACGGGTTCTAGCGCGCCAGATTTAAGGCGCGCCAGCCAGTAAACATGGAGCTTATTGATTCCCATTGGGGAATACGCATCCGCCATTGCGCACCAGCGCTTTTACCTCTTCGTACATTTCCACCGGATGCTGCTTGATACGCGCAACGAATTCAGTCTGACCCCGCACGTACGATTTTGCATCGTACTGCGCGCTCCACACGACAATGCTCAGCACGATGGGGATTAAGTCCAGGCCCTTCTCGGTCATTGTGTAGAAATCCCTGCGTCCATCATCGGGGCTGGGCGCTCTCACAAGGATGCCCTGCTCTTCGAGGAAGGCCAGGCGGGACGCAAGGACATTGGTCGCGATGCCTTCCTCCGATTTCAGGAATTGACCGTAGGTTTTCTTACCGGCAAAAATAATGTCGCGAATAATCAGCAGCGACCACCGGTCGCCGAAAACTTCGACGCCGTAGTTCACGGCGCAATGGGAGCGGACGTCTTTGGTGGGTGTCGTCTTCATGAGCGTATCTTATCATCACTTGCATGAAGCAAGTTAATTTCGGCGTTTACTTGCTTTTTGCAAGTGACAACGTTAGTATGTTTTCCATGGCGGGCCTACCAAAGAGGCGCACCGGCAATGTCATCAATGTAGACTTTCAATAGGGAATTACATGAGCACGATTAGCATCATCGGTTCAGGTGGCATGGCCGCAGCAATCGCTGGCCTGGCCGTGCAGGCTGGCCACACCGTCGAGATGATGAGTCGCGACGCTGTAAAGGCGCAGGCGCTGGCCGGCCAAGTCGGCGCGACGACTGGTACCTTCGGCGCTATCCCGGTCGGGGAGATCGTCATCTTGGCGGTGCCATACGCCGCCGTTCTGGATGTGCTCAGGCACTATGGTGCCGCGCTAGCAGGCAAGCTCTTGGTCGACATCACCAATCCCGTCGCGGTCGACCTGACCAGCTTTGTCACACCAGTCGACAGTTTCGGCGCACAGGAAATCGCCAGGGCCGCGCCTGCCGATGCGATCGTCGTGAAGGCCTTGAACACGATGTTCTCCCACGTTCTGGCTGCCGGTTCGTTCCGGGGTTGCCCGTTGGACGTCTTTATCGCCGGTGACGACCCGCAGGCGAAGGCACGCGTCACAGTCTTCACGGAAAGCCTCGGACTGCGCACGATGGATGTCGGGCTGCTCTCAATGGCGCGAACACTGGAGCACCTCTGCCTGCTTTCATTGGGCCTGCTTTCGCACGCCATCAAGCACGCTAATTTTTCAATCGGCGTCCGTATTCCCGGCTGACTCCGTTCGTACCAGCATCTTCTAAACACATTCACAAGGAACATCTTCATGCGCGTTTTAGTTACTGGCGGAACCGGCCATATCGGTTCGTACCTCATCCCCGACCTGATCGCGGCCGGACACGAAGTCATGGGCCTGGTCCGCTCAAACAAGGCGGCCGCTGCAGTGGCCGCACTCGGCGCCACGGTGCGGCGCGGGGATATTTCCGACCTCGAGGGACTGAAGGCCGCGGCAGCAGAGGCGGACGGGGTCATTCACGTCGCGCATCGGCAGGACCTGCTGCCCTCCGGCGGGCTCGACGCCGTGGCCGCTGCGGAACTGCAGATCATGCTCGCGTACGGCGAAGCGGTGGCCGACACCGGCAAGCCTTTGGTCGTGTCGGGCAGCATCGGCTCGCCCGGCTGGGATAAGCTGGGCCGGCCAGCCACCGAAAACGACCCGGCTGTGGCGAGCGGCCCGGCGTACAAGGGGACCCTGCGGGTGCGTAACGAAGTCGAGCGCGCCGTCATCGCCCTAGCAGAGCGGGGCGTGCGCTCGTCGGTCGTACGAATTCCACCTATCGCGCACAGCACGACCGATGTCGGGTTCCTCCCCTTGTTAATCGGACTGGCGAAGGAAAAGGGCGTCATCGGCTATCCGGGTGATGGCGGGAACGTGTGGCCAGCCGTGCATGCCCGTGATCTCGCCACCTTGTTCCGTTTGGCGCTGGAAAAGGGCGAAGCTGGCAAAACCTGGCACGGGATCGAGGGCGAAAGCGTGCCGTTCCGTGCCATCGCCGAAGCGATTGGTACCCGTCTGAGCGTACCTGCAGTGAGCATTCCCCTGGATGTCCTGATGCTCCCGGGGTACTACGGTTTCATGGCGAACCTGGTCACGCTCGATCTCCCGGCATCGAACCTAATTACCCGCCAAGCCCTGGGCTGGGAACCGACGCAACCCGGCCTGCTTGCCGATATGGACAACGGCCACTATTTTCCTGCTTGACCGGCACAGTCTCATCGGGGCGATGCCACGTGTGGGAACAATACTTACTAACAAACGAGGAAACGACACATGAGCACTTCTAACAACATCATCAGCATCATCGGTGCCGGCGGCATGGCCGCGGCAATCGCCGGCCGCGTCATCAAGGCGGGTCACACGGTTGAGGTGATCGCCCGCGACCCGGCCAAGGCGAAGGCGTTTGCCGGCAAACTGGGCGCCGGCGCGACTTCCGGTACCTACGCCGCCGCGCCCAAGGGCGACATCGTGATCCTCGCCGTGCCGTACAGCGGCGCGGCGCCGGTCGTGGCCGATTTCGGCGACGCGTTGTCAGGAAAGGTAATGATCGACATCACCAATCCCGTCAAATCCGACCTCTCCGGACTAGTTACTCCCAGCGGCAGCTCCGGTGGGCAGGAAACAGCCAAAGGCCTTCCTGCCGGCGCGCATGTCGTCAAGGCGTTCAACACGCTGTTCGGCCCCGTCCTCGCCAAGGGCGGTCAACTCGATGCGTTTATGGCGGGCGACGATGCAAACGCCAAGGCGCGCGTCGCGACCTTCCTCGAAAGTCTCGGGCTACGGCCCCTGGATGTCGGCGCCCTGCAGATGGCGCAGACACTCGAGTCGCTCGGTTTGCTGATGATAGGCTTGGCGAAAAACGGCGCCGGCACCTTCGACATCGCCATGCATGTCGATATAGGCCCAAAGCGATGAGCGCCCAGGCGAACGTCCAGTTGGTCAAGAATCTGTTTGCGGCGATGGACAGTGGCGATCTGGAAGCCGTGCAGGCATTGACTGCCGACGATATCGAATGGGTTGTGCCTGGGGAGTGGGCACTGGCCGGCAACCATCGCGGGCACGCGGGACTGGTCGATTTCTTTCAGATGGCGGCCAATACGGTGGAAACCGCCATCGCGCAACCGCTCGAATTCATCGCGCAGGGCAACCGGGTCCTGGCCGTTGGCTACAGCACGGGGAAAATCAAGGCTACGAACCAGACGTTCGAGGACGACTTTGTTTTCGCTCTCACGGTAAGCGATGGTAAGGTGACCCACATCCGCGAGTATATAGATACCCTGGCACTAGCGCGTGCCTCCGGAATGGCTGCTTCCCACCCTAGCTGAAGGGTGCCCGGCGGCCGGCGCATACGCCCTGGTGCGCGACGAATCGCACCCGGGCGACGAACAATGCCTGCGGCGCAACTGACAGGACGATTCAATTGAAGGCGTCGCCGAGGCTTTTCTAAGCGTTAAGGTGGTGAATTCGACGATGGATGCAACTATCCGGGCGCGTCTGTCCCGGGCGCGGATCCGACCGTTGCATCCTCCTGCTAAACCGAATAAGGATACACCATGACCAAAAAAACCTATCACGGTGCGTGCCATTGCGGCGCCGTCACCTTTGAGGCCGCCATCGAATTCGAAAAACGCACGACACGCTGCAACTGCACGATTTGCACCAAGTCGCGCTTCTGGTTCGCGATCGTGCAGCCGGATGATTTTAAAATGGGACAAGGTGAGGACAATCTGTCCGATTACACGTGGATACCTGCCGGTAAAACAGAGTCCCACCTTCACTACCGCTTCTGCAAGATATGTGGCGTCCGTACTTTCGCGAAGGGTAGCGACGCCACGTTCTACGCAGTGTCGATTGTCACACTGGACGGTTTCGAGCAAGACGCCGACGTACTGGCCAGAACGCTGAAATACCAGGATGGCCGCCATGACGATTTCAAGCATGCGCCGACCGACCCGCGTTTGCTGTAAGACGAGCCACTCAACCCGGTCTGACTGCACGAGCAGCGGAAACAGGCAAATAGCCAATAATCGCGGGCCAGTCGAAGCGGCGGCTCTTCTGTGTCCCCGCGCACCATTCGCGCTTGGCGAAGCTTACGTGTTCAAGTCGTAAAAGTCGCTTGAAGTGACCACAATCGACTGTCTAAAGCTGCGGGAACGGCCGCATTGGGTTGCGGAAGTTGCCGGTCCGGGTCCCTGCTGGTGGTGTTACGACGGTTGTCACGTCACGACGGAGTGGGTCGCAGCTATTTCGATATCCGTACGGGTCCGTCGCAACTATTCAGCCAAAAATCGTGGCAGCTGTTAGCAAAATCTGGTGGACGCAGCCCGGTACCGCAGTACCTTTCGTCGCATCTATTTCGGAAAGTCACATGAGCATATCGCCTACACGACCAGGTCTCGCTCGCACCCAACAGTTAGCGCACGCTCTTCGGTAGAACAACAGGCCTTGTAATTGCAACGATAGCACCCTGACGGTGGCCTGCGACGAAGTTAATCAGTTCTGGGAAAAAGGCGTCAAAACCGCGCGACAATTCGACGTAGTGCTCTTCCAGATCGGCCACCCCATCGCGCAACAGTTCGGGCTTACGCGATAGCCTGGTAGAGATGCGGTCAATAGCAACTTTTACGCCGACAAAATCGCGGTACGACCCAAGCCAATCCTGTTCGACCATGTAGGGGACAGCTTGCGCCAGCCTGGGCGGTAGCGCATTTGCGAGCGCTTGACGGCTAAGTAGCTCATAAAAACGTGCAATGAAGTCGTCCAGCGGTTCGGCGGAAAAATGCTCCCACTTTTTCGCCAGTAAATGATCGTAGAACACGTCTAGGAGGATTCCGGCGTACCGCCTGCTCCGCGTGGCGAACAGTCTCTTAGCCTCTAGGACGATGGGGTGACTGTCGGTGAAGCAGTCGATTTTACGGTGCGTGATTATCTCCGCTTCTGTTTCAGCAGGAAAATCAAGCCCGGCATGCGGTTTGACAAAGTCCCCCATCAGGGCCCCAAGCATAGCGTCGTCGCTGTAACTGGCAAGATAGATATGGGCGAGATAATTCAAGATGAAGGTTCGCTTTCTGCGGTAAAGCCTTGTGTTCACGGGGAACCGTACACAACTAACGCGCGCTCTGCTCCCCTTGCAATCAGTAACCTTTCGTGCGGTCGACGACGTCCGCGACTGGCTCGCCATTTTCAAGTGACGTCATCTTGCCGGCAATTTGCCGCACGCTGTCGTGTAGCACGGTAAGCGCCGCAATATGCGGAGTTAGGTTGATGCGCGGCTCGTTCCAGAAGGGATGCGATTCTGGCAGCGGCTCGAAACTGAACACATCGAGCGTTGCGCCGGCAATGTGGCCGGATTGGATGAGGGTCAACAAGTCCGGCTCGTTCAGTATTTCGCCGCGGGCCACGTTGATTAGATAGGCGCCGAGGGGCAGCTGCGAAAGTCTGCTGTGGTCGAGCAAAGCGTTAGTCTCATCCGTCAACGGGAGCATACACACCAACACGCGCGTGCCCGCCAAAAAGGCATCGAGGCTATCCATGCCGGCGTAGCAGTCAACGCCTGGTACATTTTTGGGTGTGCGACTCCACCCTCGCCGTGGGTATCCAAAGTGACCCATTGTCTCGAGCACGCGGCTGCCCAGTTTGCCCATCCCTAGCACGCCAATCGTAAAGTCCTGCTTCACGAATTGCGGCAGAGGCGCCCAAATGCCGCTGCGCGCCTGCCTCTCGTAGTCATCGAACCTTCGGAAGTAACGCAATATCGAGTGTGCGACGTATTCCGCCATCTGCACTGCCATGCCAGCATCGCCTAGTCGAATGATCGGGACGGCTGGTAACGCATCGCCAAACTTAAGTAGCGCATCAACGCCAGCCCCGGCGAGGAAGATCGCTTTAACCTTTGTCAGCTGCGTCAGCAGCGTAGCCGGCGGCGCCCACACAATTGCGTAGTCGCACGCCGCTTCGACCATACCCTCCCGCCATTGCACGACTTCGGCACCGGGCACCACCTTTACAAGTTCGCGTACCCATGGATCGAGCTGACCGTCGGGTCGGTAGAGAAGAATTCGCATTTATCACCCCATTAAGTTTTAACACCGGGCGCCCGCCGCGTGGGCACCCGCTCGACAGCTCTTCGCCCACGAAGTGAAATAGTCGCCTCACTAGGTAATCGATCAGCTGGCTCATCTGAATCGCCATCTATAAGCCGTGCTGGGTACGCTACCGCCCTGGTAGAAATAGCCGCAAGAATTTCCTTTGCATCTCCTACCACCAGCGGCCTAGATTACACTGAGTCGCCCCTACCACATGAGCCTCCATGAGCGATCGCCTTTGACATTGCCGTACGAACGGTTTCCGGCATTGGCCAATCATTTGTCTCGTAACGATTGAGGAAATCGAAGTCGTACCCTTTGAGTCCGCGAGTAACTGAACAGGATTCGCCGCTGCAGCCTCCCAACGCAACTGCCCTAATGTGCTTCGTAAGTGCTGGCTTTGTAGAACCCTTCGGCGAGAAACGATATCTTCCGCTGACTTTGTGTCCGTCGATATAGGTAATTTCGAAATCACAATCGAAGACGCCTCCAAACTCCAGCGACCAAGCTACCAGGACCTTATCGGCAGCGGAGAATGATCGGAGGACAGCACAGACGTTTCGCTCACGCTCAACTAACCTGATTAAATTTACGCCAACCATCTCGGCTTCATGAGCAGAATTTGTGGCGTTCGCTGATTCGAAGGTAGCCTTTGGTGCCGGCTTGTTCATGACGTTGCTCGCGATTGAGTAAGGTAGACGTCAAACGGCGTTGGGCGACCGCTCCCTGTTCATATGCGAATCCTAGTGGACGCGCCTACTAGATCTGTATCGCTACCTACATAGCTGGCACTGGTGAAGGCAAGAAGCGCAAGCCTTTAACAGCAGGCATTTCATCGAGATTACTATATATTAATTGTATGCCTGAGTCATGCATTTTTTTATTTTCCACGCACGCCCGAACGATCCTTGGCCGAGGAAGTTACTACCGCTAGCGAAAGCAGTTAGATCTCCACCTGCGTGCCAAGCTCAATCACACGGTCAGAAGGTAGCCTGAAGTGGTCGGCCGCTACGCATGCGTTCTTGACCATCGATGCATAAAGACCTTCTCGCCACGGCGCCATTCCTGGCCCAGGCGTCGCAATGACATTTTCGCGCGCCAGAAAATATGATGTCTCCATCGGATCAAAATTTAGACCGTGCTCCGAACACATCACCAAATCAGCGGGAACATCTGTGAAGTCGACAAAGCCATAGGTTAGATCGACTTGGTAGCAGTTATTTCCGAGCATTTCAACCCTTATTCGTTCGGCGCGTGGAACGTTGGGAATGTCGCTTGAGATCACAGTTAAAAATACGAGACGTTCATGAAGAATTTTATTGTGGCGCAGGTTGCGCATTACGGCATGCGGCACGCCGTCACCCTCAGCCCTGAAGAAGACAGCCGTCCCAGGGACCCGGCGAAGCGAAGTGTCTAGCAAACTTTTGAGGAAATCAGGAAGTGGGATGAGGTGACTCTTCAGATTGTCGAAGACCAGCTCACGGCCTTTATGCCAGGTCAGCATGATCGTCACCATGATCATGCTGATGAAAAGGGTGAACCAGCCACCGCTGACAATTTTGAGACTAGTGGAGGCGAAGAGCGCTACGTCGATTACAAGAAAAAATGCAGTGGCACCTACTGCGACGAACCAAGGGTAGCTCCATCCGTATCGCACGACGAAGAACGTCAACAATGTCGTCATCAGCATTGTCGCGGTCGCTGCGATCCCGTACGCAGATGCTAGATTAGTAGATGAGCCGAAGACAACAACCGCAAATACGACGGCGCCAAACTGGAGCCAGTTTACGAGCGGGATGTATATTTGGCCCTTCTCGTGGCTTGAAGTGTAAAGAATTTTCATCCGCGGCAAGAATCCAAGAGCGATGGCTTGCTGCGTGACCGAGAATGCACCGGAAATAGTAGCTTGCGACGCAATGACGGCCGCTAGCGTTGATAGTGCTACCAGCGGATAAATGCTCCACGCGCCCAGCTGGTGGAAGAAGGGATTGACTGCAGCGGCGGGGTTCGATAACAGCATCGCCCCTTGACCGAGATAGTTTAATGCGAGTGCCGGAAATACCGCCAAGAACCAGGCCAGGCGTATCGGCTTGCGGCCGAAGTGTCCCATATCAGCGTACAACGCTTCCGCCCCGGTTAACGCAAGGACAACCGCACCGAGCGCGATAAAGGCGAACCAACCATTGGCACGAAGAAAGGTGAAGGCATACAACGGATTTAAGGCGGCCAAGATTTCGGTGTTTGCGATAATGTTCGAAATTCCCATGCCGGCAAGGCTCGCAAACCAAACAAGCACGATAGGTCCAAACCATCTGCCAATCCCGGCGGTTCCATGACGCTGAACCCAGTACAGCAGACCCAGAACAGTGAGCGTAACGGGTACTACATAGGGCTTGAAGGCAGGCGTCGCTACTTGGATGCCCTCGATTGAAGACAACACTGTGATCGCTGGTGTTATCACACCATCGCCGAAGAAGAGACCTGCGCCGATCATACCTATGAGCATGACGGGGTAGTAAAAACGCGAACCTTTCGAGAACGACTTCAACGCCAGCGCCGTCAAGGCCATGATCCCTCCTTGGCCACGATTATCAGCTTCCAACACCAACGTCACATATTTCAAGGAAATGACTACGATTAGACACCACAAGATTAGTGACACTACCCCAATCACGTTCTCCGGCGACACAGCGATACCATGCGCAGGCGCGAATACCTCCTTCATGGTGTACAAAGGGCTGGTTCCAATATCACCATAAACTACGCCGATCGCCCCCAAGGTCAACGCACCGACCCCGCTCTTATTTACTGTTGATGATGTCATGTTCGCGCCTAGGTTGATGGCTAAATATATACTAACAACATGATTGAGGCATATATTTTTTCGAAACATCTTTCATTAACCTTCGAGTTCGGCGCCAGAAGGTAGCTTCCTGCATGACTAACAATGGCGGTTCTAAGGGGCCGCGCCCAGTAGGCTGACCCACTTCACCCAAACGTGTCAGCTATGCCAGAACCGATTGCGGCCAAGAGGGCCTAGGGAAGCGCTGAACAATTGATGATTTTTATAACGTCGACGCGCTCGACAGCGCTGCGTTTCTGGACTGCCGAAATTATCACTTCTAAGCAGTCAAACCGGCGGATTTCGCTCTTCTTGATGTTTTCTCCCCGTGCTCTCGTCCTCATGAAGGATCAGGGTTTGAAGTCGGACGGATAGTTCCGGCGGCACCTGGGGCGCGGTGTTCCACGACGCGATCCAAATAGTCTCCATCGAAATATGGTGGGAACTACTTTGGCATATATAACGGGTCAGTTAGAGACGGTGCTGATGAAAGACTCGTACGTTTGGTCGGCGGCTTACGCCGGCTCTCAACGTTACTTTAATCGAGCTGAGAGCTGGGCTCCGAATCTGCACCAACGCCTACATCGTTCGGAAAAAAATCATTCATCCGCTTAACGAATTTTGGATTTGGCGACACGGCAAGTGGCCACTATTTACCACGCGCGGCCCGTTCGATTACTCTCGCAACGGCTCGCGGCTGCGAAAGATAAGCTGCGTGGCTGGCCTTAAGTTCCACGATGGTCGCGCCCGCCCTTTCGTACATGAAGCGGAGCAACCGCGGATCGATAATGCGATCTTCTGTTGTGATGATCCCATAGCTAGGTTTGCTCTTCCAAGCGGGTGTCGACATCTTTACGCCAAACGCGCTGGAGTGAGTGAGGGTCTGCGAATCAGCGGAGAAGCTGGCCACTTTAGGATCAACGTCGGCCATTACATTCTTATCGAAATTTTCGTGCGACATGTAGATATAGCCGTCCGTTGTCGCTTTAACATCCTTTCCCGACGCTGACACGAAACGCTGCCCAAGATCGCCGATGGACTCCCCCTCGGCTGGTGCAAAGGCTGCAACATAAACTAGCGAGTTAACCTTCGCATCGTTTCCTGCCGCGGTAACGACGGCACCGCCGTAGCTTTGGCCGACCAGTATTACCGGGCCGTCTTGCAGATCCAGAACGCGCATAGTCGCGGCAAGGTCGGCTTCGAAACTCGTCAGCGGCTGCTGGACAATCGAAACCTTATAACCGTTCTTTTTTAGGATGTCGTACACCAAGCGCCAGCCCGAGCCGTCTACCAGAGCGCCATGTACCAAAACAATATTTTTGACAGGCTCGGCCGCGCTTACGGTCAGGCAGTGCAGTAGAGCGAAGGCGGCCAGGGCCATGGTCGTAAAGCGTTTCATTAATTGATTTCTCCTAGGCTGCTGTTGCAGCAATGAGGCGAATATACAGAAGCTTGAAGTTGGTGAATAGACGGGATAAACTGCATGAACATATGAAACTGGTGCATAAATGAAGAGAGCCGATCTGGCCGATTTAGTCGCCTTCAGAGTAGTGGCCGAGGAGGGGAGTTTTACCCGCGCTGCAGGCCGACTGGCAATGTCTCAGTCGGCCTTGAGTCACGCTATGCGTTCGCTGGAAGAACGTTTGGGGGTGCCGCTTTTGTCGCGCACAACACGACGGGTCGCAACAACAGAGGCGGGCGAAGAATTGTTACGATCCCTCTCTCCGGCTTTTAAGGAGATCGAGTTAGGCCTGCTACTTCTTGGTGCTAATCGCTCTAAAGCCGCAGGTACCGTCCGACTGACGATGAGTGAGCATGCGGCTCTGCAATTGATTCGACCAATTTTGTCGTCGTTCATAGACGCGTACCCGGACATTAACGTAGAGGTGGATGCGAACGATGGCTTCGTCGACATCATCGCAGAGCGATTCGACGCAGGCATTCGCCGTGGCGAACACCTTCAGAAGGATATGGTTGCACTGCGTCTCAGCCCGGATACCCGTGTCACAGTAGTGGCATCGCCCGCGTATATTGCACTTCGCGGCAAACCGAATGAGCCCCGAGGTCTGCATGACCATCGTTGTATCGGTTATAGGCTAGCGACGTCGGGTGCGGTACACGCGTGGGAATTTGAAAAGAGGGGGCGTAAAGTAGAAGTTCGCCCCGATGGTCAGCTAGTCTTTAACAGTCTGCACCTAATGCTCGCGGCCGTAGAAGAGGGCCAAGGTATCGCCTATTTATTCGAAGATCAAGTCACGTCGCAGCTGGAGAACGGATCGGTTGTGCGCATGCTCGAATCTTGGTGTCCCTCATTTCCGGGCTACTACATTTCCTATCCTCGGCAACGCCTGATGTCGTCAGCCTTCGCCGCGCTTCTCGGGGTGCTGCGTGCCAATCGTTGAGGTCGCTTCGCAATCCGTTTTTCGCGCTTGGCAAGTCACAAGGTCGGAAAAACTCTTCTGCATGATGGTCTGCGTAGGACTGAAAACTTGCTGATACTCTCTCAGACGGGGCCTGGCGCCGTCGTAAGCAGGGCATGCGAGGTGTTTGGCCGCGGCAGCCGGGACTGGGCATGGCTGTCTAGCAGTAGAATCCTCGTCCTTCACGGCGGGGATGATGTCCCGATAACGCTAGTAATTTTCCTTGCTGAGTCTAGCTAACTACTTTACGACTGCCCAACCAACAGATTGCCGTCTAGCGCGCGAATGGCATCAAGGCGTATCGTTGGGCCATCCCGCAAACGCAGGTATTCACATCCTTTTCTTGAGTAAACGTCTTCAATCACGCCACTAATCACCTGGGTTTCCCCATCCGGTAGCATGAGTGTCAGGTGGACCTTCTGGCGCAGCGTGGCGCATGCCAGTAATCGGTCGTGATCAGAGCAATTGATCGCTGCGTACGGCTCGTCCATGGAGAAAGTCCTTTCGGTAAGCCCGATAATGATGAAGCATAACCGCGCGGATCGGAGCGGCCGAGGCAATGTTCAGCCGCTACCCCTTTCGATCCGCTCGGGTTCGATTTGTATTCGCGATGCTCTGGAGAAAAATTAAAAGCCGTGAATACGCTATTTCATGCCCGCGGTGATTCCACCTCCATTTTACTAATCAGACCATTGGTCATGGTGAACCGGTGCTGGACCATTTCATCCGCCAACGATTCGCCGTTAAGTCCGCGTACAACTTGGTGAACATCGACGAGCACCTGGTCAGGTGTGTCAGAGTGGAATGCAACAGGTTCAACGTGCGGGTCTATTTCGCTCCATTGCTCGGTCCAATAAGCACGTACTGCGTCCGGGCCGTGCACGAAGCCGCCTTTGAATGCGCGCGGCCATGCGACTTCGAGCGTCATCATGGATAGGGCACCGTCAACATCGCGTGCGTTGAAGGCTGCATAAACTGCACGCAACAGGACAGTGGTTGAATCGTGTGGCATTGTGGAAGCTCCTAACTAGTGAAGGCTGACGTAAGACAGAGGAGTGCTCGTTCACTGTGTCTTAGCCAAATTCGACTGGCCGCTTTTCGCTGAAGATAGCGGTGGTCGATATCGCTCAATGTACGAGCATTTTGGTGTTAGGGTTATAAATCGTTCTTGGCGCTCTTAAGCGCAACAAAAGGGTGGCTACCATCGAAGCCTCGAAAGGTTAAGGCAAGTTAGCCGGTTCTACTGGGCGCCGTGCCACGATTAAAAATTCTTTCTCAGATCCATTCCCGCGTACAGCGACGCTACATCGCTATATCCGTTGAACATTAGCGTCTTTCGCTTTTTCTGGAAAAAGCCGTCTTCGCCAATCCGACGCTCGCTCGCCTGCGACCAGCGCGGGTGATCAACCTCCGGATTGACATTCGAATAGAACCCGTATTCGGAAGGCGCTGAGATATTCCAAGCCGTTTTTGGCATTTCTTTTAGAAGGCGGATCTTGACGATCGATTTAGCAGATTTAAACCCGTATTTCCAAGGGATCACAACTCGAACGGGCGCGCCGTTTTGGTTTGGCAACACCTGGCCATACATACCTATAGTTAGAAGGGTCAGCGGGTGCATCGCCTCGTCTAAGCGCAGCCCTTCCACGTATGGCCACTTGAGCACGCGGCTTGTTACGCCCGGCATCTGCTTGGGATCGGCTAGGGTGACGAACTCGATGAATTTCGCACTGCCGGTGGGCTCCACCTTTTTGATCAAGTTGGACAATGAGTAGCCGATCCACGGAATCACCATCGACCAACCTTCCACGCAGCGCAGGCGGTAAACGCGTTCCTCGAGCGGCGCCAGCTTGGCCAGGGCGTCTACGTCGATCGTCATGGGCTTCTTGACCTCGCCTTCGATCGACACGGTCCACGGCCGGGTTTTCAGCGTACGCGCGTTGTTGGCCGGCTCGGATTTATCAGTCCCGAATTCGTAGTAATTGTTGTAGGTGGAGGCGTCCTTGAACGAGGTTTGCTTCTCGAGCGCAGAGTATGCGGGGTTCAGCTTAGCGGCTAATCTGATGGCAGGGGTTTGCGCGAACGCTTCGCGATTGGCCATTTCCCACAGAGCGCCACCGACGGTAGCGTTCATCGCCATCTTCTTGATGAATTCACGCCGTTCTTCATAGACGGCCTGCGGAGTGATTTCAGATGAGTAGGGTAAATCAAGACCATTGGGGCGACGGTGAATTAGCATGGGGGTCCTTGGGTATTAGAGTAGCTTCACGGGATTAAGCGCTATCGTTTGATGAGCCCTAAACACTAGTCTGGTTTGTCGTCTTCCCTGGCCTTCTTGCACGCGGAGACGCCTTGGTTCTCGGAGCCATCAGCATTATGGATTGCTTGTGTGGTTGGGTAAGGTTGCTTCGGGTAGCGCTAGTGTCGAGAAGTGCGTGCGGATGTATTCGAGCTTGGGATCGATGTAGCGGCGACAAAACGGTCTGCTCGGGTCGGTCCGATAGTAGTTTTGGTAACGCGCTTCCGATGCCTCAAAACTCGCAAACGGTAGCACTAGGGTGTGAACTGCTTTACCAGACTCATCGGCGAAACTGGTGATGGCCAGTTCGGCCTCGTTTCGTTGGCTATCTTCGAAGATATAGATCGCGCTGCGGTACTTGCTGCGAGGCGATCGAAACCTCGTGGCAGAGTGCGTTCTGAGATGCACCTCCGAAAGCGTCGCTAGGCTAATTACAGATGGATCGAACGTAACGATCACTCCTTCGGACCAGGTATCCGCTGGCGCGTCTGACTTTACGAAGCCCTGCTCAACCTGGGCGACGCCGCGCAACGCCTGGAACACTCCCTCCGTGCACCAATGGCATCCGCCTCCAAAACCGGCCTTCACCATTTCGACCTCCCATGCGTTGGCGTAGTTGCCGACTTGTGTGTGCCAAATTCGACGCCAGAGAGGTAGGTTTGCTTCGCCATGCGACGTGGTTGACCCACTCGATATGTGGCGTTACTGAATCCCTCAAATGGAATCATGCCTAAACCTATCTCTCCTGGCGCTATGCCGTCCAGGTAATCTGCTCCTGCGTGAAGCTTATCGTGTAGGCCCTGACCGGGAATGAAGGTCAAGGCTGCGGAGGATCCCCGCTCCGACGGGGGCGCCATGGAACCCGCACACGGATTCCAACTGGTTTTGCTGATGTCACACGACAAATCGCTGACCTGAATCTCGCCTGTATGCACTGGCACCGGTGCACCTTCGAAAGGGTAATCCTCTCGAGCACCTGATTCATGGAAAGCGATTGCCTTCATGTCGCTATCTTCCAATCAAGGGCGTTGGAGGAGTACCACCGTGCCTTGACCACCGTCGGCACAGATACTGACGATTGCCTTGGATCCAGGCGGTAGAACCCATAACTCTTTCACCGCTTGGCTGAGATCGCGCGCGCCTGTTGCCCCGAACGGATGGCCAATGGCCACCGAACCCCCATTCGGATTAACGCGGTTCCAATCGAAGTCACCCATAGCCGCCTGAACACCGGCTTTATCGCGCACCCAGCCAGGATTGGTGATTGCCGCGACGTTCGCCAGAACCTGCGCTGCAAAGGCTTCATGGATTTCCCAAAGTGCGACGTCGGAGAAGTTAAGTTGGTTCCGCGCGAGCAGGCGCGGAATGCCGTAGGCAGGCGCCATTAGCAGGCCTTCCGTGTGGAGATCGACGGCTGACACCTCGTAGTCAACGAGCTGCGCATATGGAGTTTCCGCCGGCAGTCTTCCCACACCGGCTTTAGTGGCGACCCAGCACCCTGCAGCTCCGTCGGTAATTGGTGAGCTGTTGCCGGCCGTCAGAGATCCCTGGCCACTTTTGCGATCGAAGGCGGGTTTGAGAGAGGAAAGTCTTTCAGCCGACGTGTCGGCGCGCGGGTTCGCATCGCGCGCTAGCTCCGGCAGGGGTATTACTAGATTGTCAAAGAAACCGCCTTCCCAACCGGTGACTGCCCGCTGGTGACTCTTAAGTGCCCAATCATCCTGCGCCTCGCGTGAGACTTGCCAAGCCTTGGCAGTCTCCTCCATGTGGTCACCCATCGTTCTGCCGGTGATCCGGTTAGCGTAACCTTTTGTGGGATGCACGTAATCGCCCGGAGTCAAAGACGTCAGGGCGGTCAAGGCCGCACTCGGATCCTGGGCGAAAAGAGCTATGAGTCTTTTGGATGCATCAGCCGTAAGAGCGATTGAAGGGCGGCTCATGACTTCAGAACCACCGACCATAGTAAGGTCAGTTCCTCCGCCCAGCATGCCCGCAGCGGCGAACGTTGCTGTCATACTAGTAGAGCATGCGAGCACGAGGGAAAATGCCGGCACATTCGGGTTGAGCGCGGCGTCAAGCCAGATTTCACGTGCGATGTTGCTCCAGCCTAAATTTGGCATGACGGCCCCCCATATGAGAAGGTCTGGTGCCGCTTGTGCTGCCATAGCTTTCACGACGGGCACAGATAACGACACGGCGTCATATGCGGCCAATGCCCCGCCACCGCGACCGAAAGGGGTTCGAAGGCCGGCGGCTATAAAGACAGGTTGGGCAAATCGGCTCATGTTGATCTCCAGAAGAACTCATTGTGTAACGTCTATAATTTGTGCAGCCTGAACGAGTTTTAGTGCTAGCCACCGTAGCGCTCGGTCTTGATAATGGTCGGGTCCAGGCCAGCTAGCAACGCGCCATCGGTGACGATGTTGACAAAACCGTTAGACCCGCAAACGAAGACTTGCGTGGGCGCTCGGTGAAGCCGGATTAAAACTTCCCGGATAATGGCGCTATCGATTCGTCGCGCAAAATCCGATTTTCGGGCCGGTCTCTGTCGCGTAATCGCTAACGCCAGTACGAACGCCGGATCGTTCGATTCGATGGAATGAAGCTCTTCTGAGAAGAGAACGTCCTCAGCGGTCCGTGCGGACAGGATCAGCGCTGTAGGCACCGCCTGGGCCAATACACGGCGCTGCCGGATCATTGCCATCAACGGCACTAGGCCTGAGCCTGCCGCAATCAATAAAGCTGCCTCTATTGCAGGTTCAGGCCAAAGGAAATGTCCGCCGAGGGGACCACGAATCTCGATTTCGTCGCCGATCGATGCAACGTCGTGAAAATATGCCGATACTTCGCCATCTGGAAGGCGTTCGATAGCGAGCTCGATGGTCGCAGACGCTATCGACGCTGACGCGATCGAGTAGCTGCGCATCGCACTGTAGCCATCAGGCGCCGTCAGTCGGACATCAACGTGCTGACCTGCAATATGCGCGAAAGGTTCGCTTAACCGAAGAACGAAGCTTTTAATACTCGGGGTTTGCTGGACGATTGCATCGATCACGCACGACTGCCACTGGATTCGCGCACCGTTCTCAGTCATTCGAGTGCCGTTGCTCACGCCAAGGATCGCCGTAGATGTGGTAGCCGTGTCGCTCCCAGAAGCCCGGCTCGTCGCTGGTTGTAAATTGCAAGGAATTTACCCACTTTGCAGATTTCCAAAAATACAGATGGGGAACCAGAAGGCGTGCCGGTCCTCCGTGATCGCGAGCAAGCGGCTTGCCGGCAAAGTTAATCGCGACCATTGCTTTCCTCGAAAGCAGATCGGCAAGTGGGACGTTCGTCGAGTATTTATCGTAGCAGTGCGCCGATACGAAATCGGTAGGCCGATCGAGCCCCGCATCTGCAAGAATGTCTTCGACTAGTACTCCCTCCCACACTGTATCGAGCTTTGTCCAGGATGTGACGCAATGTATGTCGCTGGTCATCGTGGTCTTCGGTAGGGCGTTGAATTCGCGCCAATTCCACACTTTGACGGTCTTCGAACCGACCTTGACAGCGAATTCCCAGACAGACGTGTCAACGCGTGGCGTTGGACCCGCGGTCAGAACCGGGAAACTCTCCACCAGATGCTGACCTGGCGGTATCCGATCGGACTGTTCGCCACCGGGACGGCGGCGGGTGAAACCTCTGGTAGCCATAGCAACTCCCTTATCGTCAAAGCAAAATGGAATCGGTTTAGAATCAGAACCTAGTGGAACCAATCTGTACGTTGTACGCCGGAGGATGACCTGCCCACCGCTGCCGCGCCTGCAGGAAGTCTTTAGCGCTCCAGAGAAAGCTCACCGGTGCTTTCACTCCACTACCGATCCCGACACCCACAAAATCGCACTGCGAGACTCGGTTGAATCTGCCATATCCATCGAATATCCACATGCGGTATGGCGCCCTAGACTTCGGCAGAGTTGAGCATGTTTCGGAAGAACAATCGTACGATTAGATTATCATAAATATGTGCGCCAAGCAGATAATTTCAGCTCTATTTGCTGACCACCTGAATCTCCAGTTCGGCTCTCAAGGACGAGTGCGAACTTAGCAGACCGTTGCCCAGCGACGAGCTGGTCGCTAGACAGCGACACGTTTCCCGATGGGCGGGCAAGGCAATGTCTACACGTCGCTTTTCCAGTATCCATCCGCTATTTACTTTTGAGTTTGACGCGAGGTTTGATACTCTGCCGCACTGATAAATTGGTCGAATGTTTCGCACCAAATGACAACCGTGGTGTAGTCGTAAACGTCTACTCCTTCAGGCACCTGTACGATTAAGCCGTTGAACGTTTTTACATCCCCTATGCGAATCGACTCCTTCTTGGCGAGGAGAAAAGCTTCTTTCGTGTCTACGAAACGCGGCGCAAGGTAAATCTTGTAATCAGGACCAGGGGAAAGGCGTCCCACATGGGCAATCCGATTCCGCGATACTTCGATTACCCCTTCACCCCAATGTAGCAAATCACTTCCTCTAAGATTCCGCACCAGGCGTCCCTTAAAGACCGCTTTATCCGCGATCTCCTTAAGTATTGCTGAGTCCGGTGCTGGGGGAGCTGTAAGGATCGGTAGCGTGTAGACCCCGCCAACAAATCCAATAGCGAGCATTGCGAGATGGGTAGTCATCAGGAAGAGAAATCGTCGCATTGTTTAAGCTTGCTCCATTGCCTTGTCGAGCCGGTCAGCATCTATGTGCACGTTCGAGAGGACTCGAGATCGCATCTGAGACAGGCGCCGCACGGCCATTAACTCAGTAATTCGTGGACGACTACGGAAGTGTCGTCAGTTACATGCTGCAGCCACAGCGCGTTTTTGAGGGCGCGCATTGCGTCAGCGTATCCCTGGTCCCAGCGCCAGTTGATCGACCCCTTCGAAAAATTGATGTCTTTAGCGGCCATGTTCCAGTCATGCCCACCGTAAGGAAGGCGCACAATATGCAAGGTCGAAGCACAGCCCAGCTCAAGTAAATCCTTTTCGTCTTTTTCGGTACAGTTCTCTCGCGGCAGCCGTGCATATAGCTCGCGCAACTTGCGCTGCATGCGGTGTGTCAATGCATAGTCCTCGATGTGGCGTCGCGAACGCGAGGCATAGGTGACGTCCTTCAGGCGAGTGCGAACCGCCTCTATATTGTCCGGCTCCGCGCCGTCTGCACTCCACAGGTCAACCATGAAGCAAAGCGTGTCGCCTTTTGGCAATTCACGTAGTACCGACTCCAGCGGGGTGTTGGAGTACAGGCCACCATCCCAGTAAAGTTCGCCGTCGATGCGCACACCAGCGAATGCTGGCGGTAGGCTCCCGCTGGCACGGACGTGGTCGGCACACAGATTGCCGCTGTGACTGTCGAAATGGGTCAAGTCTCCTGTTCCCACATTCACGGCACTAATGGTTAAGCGAATATCCTTGTCCCGGTTCAGGTAGTCGAAGTCGACCAGCTCCTGCATGGTATCGTTCAAAGGGTTGGTATCGTAGAAGGACGCGTGTTCCGGCGCTACTTTCATTCCCAGCGAAAACCCACTGAACATGCGCGGCTTGAAAAAGCCTGGTGCGCCTTTCAGTACCGTGTCGACCGTGTTGAGCCAGATGTTTGACCGGCGTAAATCTTCGCCAACCCAGTTCATGTTGAAGTTGTCGTCGTGCGACACCCGGTCCCAGAATTGCCTCACGCGGGTGAGCCGGTTCTCCTGACGGTTACCGGCGATCAGTGCGGCATTGATCGCGCCGATAGAAGTACCAACAATCCAGTCCGGTACCAGATCGTGCTCATGCAGCGCCTGGTAGACGCCGGCCTGGTAGGCGCCAAGCGCCCCGCCGCCCTGTAAAACAAGGACGATGGGTAATTTTTTCGGGTTCAGTTGATTGTTCATCGTCATGGTCGCTGTTGAGACAATAAAAAGGTGGCGCCGAACCCGAGGTCGGGACCTGGCGCGCACTCCAACCCACCCAGCAGTACCTTTGCGACATCAGGTACTTGGGCACGACAGGGGGGGGCGCACGACACTGCTTTGGCGATCAGAGTCAAGAATTCCGCGTCTGTTACTCTTGCTCCAATGCCTTCACAAGCCAGTCAGCATTGAGATGGAAGTCTGAGTAAACAATTTGACCGTTAGCGTCGATCACCGCGAACCAAGGCGTTCCTCGCGTGCGGTAGTCTTTCATAAAGGTGGGAAACCTAGCGCCAGAAGGTGCCTCGTCATGACCGAAAGCGATAGGAAGCTCATACTTGAGCTGAGCGGCTCGCAACTTTTCGAAAGTGTTCTCGTGTCCTCCTTCGAACACAGTTTGTATCGCCGCGAAACCAACACCCTTAGATCTTAAAGCATTATGCAATTTTTGCAGCGTTGGGAAACCATGTGAATGGCAGCCATTGCACCAGTGCTGGAAAGCGAACAAGATTTTCGGACCCGTTCCGAGATCCGCTAGCTTGAGCGGAGCTGCAATGCTGCGTCCGTCTTGATCAATCCATTTCTGCACCCGCAGCTCAGGCGCTCGTGTTTTGGCCCCGCTCATGTCTTTTGCCATTTCTGACGGAAGTAGTTGGCGTGGCCACTGATAAGTTGCTCCCGGTTTGTATCATAGTCACCTGCGCTTCTGAGGATAGTGGAACGCTTGAACCCAAATTCCGGATCCTTCCCGTTCGCAAGACCTTCGCGGCCTTCAACGGGCTTAGCCCATGTACTGCATAGAATTGCTGCAGGCGCCATAACAGTCCCTTTTTGAGTGCGTTGAGAATATGTTCAGTATTTTCGGGTGCAATGCTCGACTTGCTAACGGAAGCATGGATGAAGCACGGTATGAGTGCATGGTCTGGCCATGTTGAGCAGAAAAGTTGAAGTCGCTCATCACCGTGGTTACATCAAGCAGCTTGTCTCATGCTTTCTAATTGCCGCTTGGAAAATTTTTCTGAGTCTACCGTACTTGAGGGTCGAATTCGATTAATATTACCTCAATTGTATGCTTCGGACACATATTTATTCCTGACCTACGGTTCGGGTTGCCGATAGGGTTTCAAATCGAGGCAGCCTAGTCTGTACGCACGATTTGCCGAGACTGATTTGACCGTCTGCTCTGGCCGATTCTGCCTTTTGCCACCGGTTGAAGCCAAGCCCGATTGCCGTCATACAGCACCCAGTTTAATATTCGGCCGGCGCCGCGAAACCACCCACGCAATGAAGGTGAAGATTAGAAAATATGCAGCGACGTCGGCAATCAGGCCTCCTGCGTGCAGCTTGTCCTCGCCAAAGGCGAGCTGACGTGGTTCTATCGCATTAGCGAAGCCGCCGTTGGGATCGGGTAGACTTTCACGCCCAAGACTGTGAACGACTGCCATGCTCAACTTCAAAGGAATGCGTTTCCCGATCGACGTCATCCTTGTGTGCATCCGGTGGTATGTGGCTTACCCGCTGAGCTACCGGCACATCGAAGAAATAATGGAGGAGCGTGGTGTTTCGGTTGACCATTCATCGATCAATCGGTGGGCGGTCCGCTTCCTGCCGCTTATCGAGAAAATGGCTCGCGAGCACAAGCGCCCAGTCGGCTGCAGCTGGCGTATGGACGAGACGTATATCAAGGTCAAGGGTATCTGGAAATACCTCTACCGCGCCGTCGACAAGCAGGGCAAGACCGTGGACTTTCTGCTCACGGCCAAGCGTGACATGGCCGCAGCCAAGCGCTTCTTCGATAAGGCAATGGTAGCGAACGGCGTGCCTGCCAAGATCGCCATGGACAAGAGCGGCGCTAACAAGGCGGCAATCGACGACATTAACGCTCGTCGTGCCCTGCTGATCGCAGTGCGTCAGGTCAAATATCTCAACAATATTGTCGAACAAGACCATCGAGCGATCAAGCGTCTGACCCGACCCATACTGGGCTTCAAGTCTTTTCGGTCTGCTGGTAGTGTCCTTGCCGGCATCGAGCTCATGCACATGATCCGCAAGGGTCAGTTCGCCACTGATGGTGCCGTTGTCAGGTCATCCGCTGACCAATTTTATGCCCTTGCAGGCGAAGTCCGTCTAGCGTAAGCGGGAGGTATGCTCAGAGCGGAAAATCCGCGTCGCGCTCAACAACGCGACAAAACCAAAGTAGCAGACTATAGATTTACCCCTGATGGCCGCAGATTTCTTGATAGAGGCCGTGTGCGAAAACCAACTGCGGAAGAGATTCCGGGAGATTAAATGAGTGTTACAGACGTGTTTAATTTTGAGGAATTTTGCAAGGCTAATCCCGCTAGACCAGTAGATGGTTATGATTATGTCCATGCGATTTGTAAGTCAGTGGGGCTCCCTGGTGACTTCCTGATCTGGTATGCTAAATTAGTATGCCCGGACATTATGAAAATTGACGGGATGGTCTTTATTTCCGATTTATACGACGAAAAAAAATATAAAAGCCTTATCAGTGAAGGAGAGACCAAGGAACACGCTCAAGTTTGGATGAATCTGCTTGAGATAACTGGCCTTTTCGATTACATTTCAGATGCTCAAGTGCTGTTGTTGGCAGAAAAGATTGCTGAAGGATGGACAGCAAAAATTCGTCAAGTTTTTGGTGAAAACTGCGAAGGTGCCAGAGTGATTGCCAACGAAAATACAGGAGAAGTGTTTGTCGTCGTTGGACAATCGAGCTAAATTCTTTATGAGGTGCCGTGAGTTTAGAATAGAAAGTTCCGATATCACATTAGGGCATGTTCGAAGGCATCTGGGCTGACGTAGCATAGATGCCTGTAGCGCCGAGGCCGTCTAGTGAACTGAAATTGTTTTCTAGGCTCATCTGGGTTTGCCTTGCTACCTACAAAACTTCTTTCATAGAAGTGGCGATCTGGCATTCCCCCATCAGGACGGACACTTTCGATGGTTCTGTCGCATTAGGGAACGTCGACGGGTCAATCGGGTAAACTGCGGCGCCCGAACCCAGGACGAATCGATATGCTCAACTTCAAAGGGATGCGTTTTCCTATCGACGTGATCCTGGTCTGCATCCGTTGGTATGCAGCCTACCCGCTGAGTTACCGGCACCTCGAGGAGATGATGGAAGAGCGCGGCGTGTCGGTCGACCATTCGTCGATCAACCGGTGGGCGGTTCGTTTCCTGCCGCTCATCGAGAAGATGGCCCGGAAATACAAGCGCCCCGTCGGTGGCAGCTGGCGAATGGATGAGACCTATATCAAGGTCAAAGGGGTCTGGAAATACCTCTACCGCGCCGTCGACAAGCAGGGCAAGACTGTCGACTTCCTGCTAACGGCCAAGCGCGACATGCCTGCAGCGAAGCGCTTCTTCGAAAAGGCGATGGGTGCGAACGGCAATCCCGACAAGATCGCGATGGACAAGAGTGGTGCCAATAAGGCGGCGATCGACGAGGTCAACGCTGGTCGCGACGTCCGGATTGCGGTACGCCAAGTCAAATACCTCAACAACATCGTCGAGCAGGACCATCGCGCTATTAAGCGGGTGACCAGGCCGATGCTCAACTTCAAATCGTTCCGGTCCGCCAGTTCGGTGCTGGCTGGAATTGAGCTGATTCACATGATCCGCAAAGGTCAGTTCGAGATCGACGGCGCCGAGGCGATGTCGTTCGCCGACCAATTTTCTGCGATGGCAGGAGTGGTCCGTCCAGTGTGAGGGGCGCAGCTCCGTTTTCGGCCAATTTCCGCCGTTTGATCAACAACGCGACAGAACCCGC
>Ga0308160_10000704_pt1 | contig 57133 bp, 52 predicted proteins | sample PhyFR1_FD_201036 | JGI IMG/M metagenome (GOLD analysis project Ga0308160, IMG submission 201036) | Phyllosphere microbial communities from UC Gill Tract Community Farm, Albany, California, United States - DLSLF.R1 | ecosystem: Host-associated > Plants > Phyllosphere > Unclassified | place: USA...
GCAGAGGTGGACCGCGTCGCGGTCGACGTGCGGCGGCCGGGCGGCGTGTGGCCGTCCGACCACGCCGCCGTGCACGCGGTCGTGCGGTGGGCGTCGTGATCGCCACGCTCGGACCGACGTTCCTGCGTCCGCGGTTCCTGGTGGCCGACGTGGTGCGGGCGCTGACGCTCGTGAGCGTCGTCGTGGCGACCGTCGGGTGGGGCGGAACGGCGTTCCCGGTCATGGCGCTGGCGCTGCTCGGGGTCGTGGTGCCGCGGATGCTCGGGCTGCGACCGGCGTTCGACGTGGCGGTGTGCGTGCTCGTGCTCGTCGCCGGCTGGTCGAGCGTGCTCGAGTGGTACACGACGGTCTTCCTGTGGGACAAGTTCATGCACGTCGTGCTGACGGGGCTGCTCGCGGCGGTGCTCTACGTCATCGGTGCCGACCTGCGCGCTGTGCCGGCACCGCACGCCGAGCGCCGGGTGGTCGTCGCGGTGCTCGCGCTGTGTGCGGGACTCGCGGTCGGGGCCGTCTGGGAGATGGGGGAGTGGCTCGGGCACAACTTCGTCGACTCGAAGATCTTCGTCGGGTACGACGACACGATCGGGGACCTGGCGGCGGACGGGTCCGGTGGGTTGCTCGTCGGGCTCGGGTTGCCGTGGTTGGCGGCGCGGCGCGAGGTGGTGCGGCCGGGCTGAGCGTGTCGATCGGGTCGCGTTGCTCCGACTCGCCGTGGCACGGAGGGGGTCTGACGTCCGCTATGCTGGACCGGTCGCTCGCGCTCCGGTCGGACGTGGGCGAGGATCCTCCGGGATCCTGAGTTCTCCGGAACTCGCGGGCTGTGGCGCAGCTTGGTAGCGCACTTGACTGGGGGTCAAGGGGTCGCAGGTTCAAATCCTGTCAGCCCGACCGAAGGGGCGTCTTAAGAACTGTCTTAAGAACCCAACAACGAAGAGAGGCCCGCAGCCGGTTGGCTGTGGGCCTCTTAGTTGTTCTGGGTCTTGTGGGCTCAGCCCTGCTTCGTAGCTCCCTTCCGAGCTCGCGTAGATCGACTGGCGTTGGCCGCGGCAGCCTTGGCTTCTTTCTCCCGCCGTTCCTTGGCTCGCGCCTGACGGACCTCGAGGTCCGGCACTCCACCAGGACGCGTGCCGGTGTAGTCGTTGAAGAACTCGCGGTCTCGGCGTCGCAGAATCGGCGGTCTCCTCGGCGGTCGGTTTTCAGCCGCTCGGCGGTCTGCGATCTCCTTCGCCTTCAGGAAGTCGCAGATCTGCTTGATGTTGAGTGCGACGAGCAGGAACGTCAGGAACACGTAGCCGGACGCGAAACCGCGTGACTGCCGGTTGAGGTGGTCGTGCAGCGATCCGTACTTCGGTGCCTTGAGCATCGAGTTGCTGTTCTCGACCATGTTCCGGGCGTAGCCGTGGAAGTCGGACCATTCGCGGGACTTGTAGCGCAGCGCCTGGGTCAGCGGCGGCAGGTTCTCCTTCGGGAACTTGACGGAGTCCTGGCAGCAGATGAGGGGCAGGTCATCGCCGACGGGGTAGCCGGGTTCGGTCGGGTCCACCTCGTCCAGCGTGAGGAGCTTCGCTTCCGAGACGCGAGCGCGGGGCTTCTTGAGTGGGCACTTGATGCGTGGGCTGTCTCCGGAGGCGGGGCACATCATGGTGACGCTGCCGTCGGCGTTGGGGTGCGCCTTGGGTCGCACTTCCCATTTCTCCCGCTCGTCGATGCGTGCGCGGTAGGTGACCTCGTCGATGTCGCCGTCCTTGACGTGCCGGCTGGCCATCTGGAGAGACATGAGCATTGCGGGGCAGTAGGCGGCGCTCTCGATGAAAATCGCTCCGGCGAACCCGCCGCGCGGACCGAGACGGTCGTCCCGCCATTCGGTACTGGCCTCCCAACCGATCTCTCGGATCGGGTCGTAGAGCCGCTCGGGCTTGGCATTGGCGAAGTACTCCATGTCGGCATCTGCGATGCCCGGCAGGTGCCCGGCCCGCACGATCTGCTGGAGGACGAATGCGGCGGCTTCGACGTTGCCGCTGCCGGGAATGCTCAGCGTCGCGCCGAGGATGAGCTGCGGAGCCTTGCACCGGTCGTCGGGCTTGAGGAACACGCGACGGGCGAGGGTGGCGTTCCATCCCCAGAGGTACGCCGTCTCGGTTTCGTACTGCGCCATTTGGCCTGGAGGTGCGTCGATGCGCTTGGGCGTCTCGACGACCTTCCACGCGGCGTAGGGCGAGACCGGGCCGGAGCGTGGCTTTCCGGCGGCAGACAGGACCTTGTCCTTTTCGATACGCGCCGCGATCTTCTCCTTGTTGTGCGACATCCCGGTCGTCAGCGGAGACGACATGTGCGTCCCGTCGAAGCTGACATCGACCTCCTTGCGTTCCGGGGCGTTCCGGATGGCGCGAGGCTGAAGGAAGAACGACATGTTGAGGAACCGGGCCATGAACTCGGCAAGACGTGCCATGCCGTTTGCTTCCCGCTCCTTGTCCAGGTTCTCCATGGTCGCGGCGTTCTCCTCGACCGTCTTTGCCGTGTAGCGGTCCTCTCCGAGGTGGGGGTCGACGATCGCGATGAAGCGTCGGTGGGCGTTGCCGACGTTCTGCTGCCAGTTCTCGACCTTCATCAGGGACTTCTTGCTGCTCGGCTTGGGGAGACCGAGTTCTTCGCGGGCCCCGTCGGTCAGCATGCCGAAGAAGACGGACCCGATTTCGAGGAGCAGCTGCGGGCGGCCTGCGGTCGTGACGAGCATCCACCCGATGAGCAGGTTCTCGACAGAGATCAGTGGCGGCTGCCCTCCGTTCGATGCCCGGAATCCTTCTTCATGCCGCCAGATGATATAGGCCTCGAGTATGCCGGTGGCTTTGAGACGGGCTTTGGCGAGCCGGATGGCTTTGCGGTTGAAGACCGCAAACCCGGAGCGGGTGTCGGCAATTTCGTGCTCGCGGAGGCGGATCTTCCGGAAAGTCTTCTCCTTCGCGATGTCGTAAAGGGAGCTCTTGTCGACCGTGGACTTCTTGCGGCCGTCGGTCTCGAAGAACCGCATCGCGTCGCCGTTGGTGATGCCGTGGCCGCTCATCGGGTCGCTCCCGAGGGCCCTGCGACTGCACCGAGCCACTCGTCGATGTTCGCTGAGGTGGCGTGGGCGAAGTAGTCGGTGATCGAGGTGAGCGAGGAGAAGCCAGCGATTTCCGCGACGATGTCGAGTGGGACGTGTGCGTTGAGAAGGCTGACGATCCAGCCGGAACGGAGGCGGATGGGAGTCAGTCGAACCGGTCCGGGGTTAGCGGTGATGAACGATTGGATAGGTCGCGGCGCGTACTCCTCGAAGTCGTACCCGTGGAACAGAAAGTCCTCGTCGGTGGTGAGCGCCTGGTCGAGCGTACGAACCCACTGGTCCTTCACCGGCACGTTGCGTTCGGCTGCGCCGCGGACTGTCACCCACCGGCGGTCGCTGTCGGTTGTGATGTCGGTCTTGCGGACGGCGATGATCTCGGCCGGGGTCAGACCGGCGCCGGCACCGAGCGCGAGCAACGCGGCGCCGTTTCGTCGTGCCTGTGCAGTCGGAAGCGCGATCTGCCACGAGTGCAGCTGAGCCATCTCCGCGCTCGTGTACGGCGCCATGCGCACCGCTGCCGGCGGGGCGAGGCGACTGGTGCGTTCTCCGGTGAGCTGGGTAGTGACTGCGCCGAGGTGCCGCGTCGTGTCGAAGCGGTACGAGTGGGAGTGATTGGCGAGGACGGTGTTGACGTAGAGGGAGATGGTGGAATCGCGGAAGATGCGCTCGGGGGTGAGGTCGCAGCCGGTTCGCATCCACCGCCATGACGTAAAGCCGGACACCATGGACAGCAGGCGGCGCGCGTTGTCGTAGGTGGTCGGGGACACGGTGCGGACGACGTCGCGGACGAAGGGTCCGACGTGGTCGTAGGTGCCGCGGTTGATGATGGGCCTGTACTTCTCGATGGCGTCGTCGATCTTCTGAGCGAGGACGGGCCGGACAGTTTCGTTGCGCTCCTGGCGCTTGCCGTTGTTGATCACGCACTGGCTATGCGGACTGCATCCGGCCAGCCGGGGGAAATCCTCCCGATCCGCACCGTTCCGCGGATCGACCGGCGTGTCGCGGAGCCGCACGATCTCAGGCGACGCGACGACGGGGCCGCGTTTGGGTCCCGTCCCGGGGTCGTTAGGGGAGCGGAAGGAAGACGCGGTAACGGTCGAGCGACGCGTAGGTGTGGAGCCCGGATTCGGCGAGCAGCGTGTCGACGGGAGTGTTGCGTTCGAGTCGCCAGCAAAGCCAGGTCGAGCGCATCCTCGCCGGGCGGATGTCGAGGTCGGTGGCGGTACGGCGAACGAAATCGGCAACCTGACCGGAGCTCGTGCCGGAGCGGCCCGGTCGGAACGCCCAGTCATCCGCTGCCAAGTCGGCGAGTTGCTGCCGGAGCACCGGTCGCCATCCTTCTTCGACCGGCACGGAGCGACGACGTGCGTCACGGACGCGAACGGAAGCGCCGTCCACACTGACATCTCTGCGATGCACGTCGAGGAGCTCACGTGTCGCAAGGCCAGTACCGAGCCCGAGCGCAAGCAACACCGCAGCATCGCGTCGCGCCGCCGACGTTCCGCGGGTGCGAGACCACGAGTACAACTCCGCGCGCTGCTTGGAGTCGTACGGCGGAGTCGGCGTTGACCGACCGATGCCGTGGAGCGGCGCCGGCTCAATGGGGGTTGTGACGACTTCGCTAACTCGCAAGAGCTTCCCGCGGAGCGTGTTTTTCGTTCCCCGGCTCATGCCGGTCATTCCGTTGATGACGAAGCTCTCGATCCTGCTCCGCCGGAACATCTTCGCGCGGTCGAGGTCCAGTCCCTTTGTCTGCCAGCACCAGAGGACGAAGGGTGTGACGAACGGGTACAGGCTGCGCGGGTTCACGTCGAGAGCGGCCGCGACGTCGTCGACGAGCGCGGTGAGGAACGGACCGATCGTGTCCCACCAGGGCAGCGCGAGCAGCGGCGTGTAGGTGGCGGTGGTGCTCGAAGCGGAGGACACAGATGAGCCTTTCTGACGGGTGGGGACGTCGAAACGGTAGTGATCCGCCGGGCCGAAGTCGTCCCGTTTCTGGCCTCGACCCGCTCGACGCACAGCGTGGCTCCCAACACGTCGCTGATCCGCGCATAGCGGTGCCGAGGCCGACCTGCGGTCTCGGAGAGGACCGCCATGCCGACCAAGAACCCCCGACTCCTTCGTCTCCACGAGCGCTGGGCGACGATCGCAAACACCCCCGCCAGTCAGCTCACCCGCGATGAACGCCGGAGCCTCGACTTCTATCTCGCCGACGTCGGCGGGGACCCGACGCCTACAGCCACCGTCGAACGATGGGTGACGATGGTGCACGATGTAGATGATTTTGTTGCCCAGACCGGTCGGATGCCGTTCGCTAGCGCGATTCGTCCGCGACCGAAAACGGAAGAGCAGCGCCTGGTCGACCGGCTTGCGTACCAGCGCCGACCGTCGACGCGTGCGGGTATGACCGAGTACCAGCGTGTTCGGCTCGAAACATTGCCGGGATTTCTCTGGGATCCGCGGGATGCGACTTGGCAGTCATGGCTCGAAGCTCACCAGCTGTTCTGGGCGGACGAAGAACGCCCCCCTCGTCGCCGTTCGTCTGACCCCGTCGAAGCTTCCATTGCTCGTTGGGTTGCCCACCAACGAGCGCTTGCGAAGACCGGAACGCTTCCCGCATCGCGAGAACGAGCACTCCGCCGGGCGAAGTACCGTGTCCTTTAGCGGCCTTCGTGAAGCTCTGTGGAACGAGCGCTCTTTCTTAAGGGAACGGCAGGACAAAGCTCGTCCCGGCTCCCGGCTCCCGGCTCCCGGCTCCCGGCTCCCGGCTCCCGGCTCCCGGCTCCCGGCTCCCGGTGCCGAGCGACACGGGTTGTTGTGAGTAGTTCACGCGTTCTGTCAGGGAGCTGACCGGCGCTGTTGCCGAGAAAGCTTGCGGGTGGATAGCCCTGGCAGCGTCCGGTGCTCGTCGCCTCGCGTTCCGTCAGCGTGTAGGTGACGGCGACTTTCCAAGCGACGGTGCGGTGGATTCGTTGGCGTGGGCGCTGCTGCAGTGCGCGTCGATGTGGACGGACACCAGCTCGGCGGCGTTACACGGCATGTTCTCGAGGTTCGTTGAGCTTCTCGAAGGGGTCCGTTGTCGTCCGCCAGTGTGAAGCGAAGGACAAGTTGTCGTTTTGAAACGCAAGTTGTCGCGGTCGGGTCCCAACTTGTCGCACCGATGGCGTCTGACTGCCCTCCAAGGGCGGGCTGGTCATGAAGTGAAGGCGCTGATGAAGACGTTCCACGGTCACTGATGCTCCCTGACGATCCAGATCCACAGTCGGGAACACTCACGATCCCGGACCACGACGATGTCACTCTGGAGCTCATCGGCGGGTTTGAACTCTCCGTGCGTACGATCCTGCTCTTGGTGGTCCTCTTCGTAGGGAAGGTCGAATGGAGCGAACAGTTCCGCGCTGGCGGGCGAGGCCAATTGGCGATCGGGTGGAACTTCCCACACAGCACCTCCGCCCGGCTGCTCGCCGGGCAAACTGCGCTCGACAGTCTTCACTTGCATCGTTGTCGCAGCCCCGCTCGCTGGCTTGTCGGCCACCAGGTCGATCCTCGCGTCGGTCGTCAGACGGGCGCTGTCGATGCCGAGCTTGGGTAACTGGCACTCAACCACAAGCTCGCCGGCGGCACCGGTGTGCTGCGTCGTCCGCCGTTTCGGTGCGAGGTCTGTTAAGAGGGCTTAGTGTGCCGCGGCGTAGGCGTCGCGAACGGTCTGGCTGATGCGTCCCCGGGCAGCGACATCGTGGCCGTTCGCCGCAGCCCATTCGCGGATCTTCGCGAGCTCCTCCGGCGCCGTACGAGCGGAGGCGCCGGTGCGCGAGCGTGCCGGGCGGCCTCCAACCTTTCTCGCGGCGGCGCCGTAGTCGGAGAACGCGTCGCGGAGCTTGTCCGCATTTTCGTCAGTCAAGTCAATCTCGTAGGACTGGCCATCGAAGCCGAACTGAACAGTCTTCCCGGAGCCCTCCGCGATGGGCTCACCGGTGAGGTCGTCGACAAGGGTGGTCGTGATCTTCTGCGCCATGGTGCTCCAATTTAGAGGTTGATCCGCAGCATCGCACAAGCACGCAAATTTGGAGGGCGGAACTCGCCACGATCGGTCTTGAGGTGAGACAGGACGTGGCCGCTGCCCGCGGGTGGGTTGCCCGTGAGTGACAATGAGCGTGTGCTGAACATCGAAGGTATGGCCGTCTCCGCGGTGACGGACATCCTGGCGGTCTGCCCTGCCCTCAACGACCAGATCACCGTGAACGACAAAACGCCGATCACTGACGGACACATCGACTTGTACGAGTCAGACAAACACGCCAACACGAATTTGATTGGACGGGTAGCGGTTCAGGTGAAGGGTCGCACCGCGCCTGCGAAGGTAAAGAAAAGTGCTGACTCTGTCACCTTTTCCATCGAGCGTACAACTCTGGAATTCTTCCGGAACCACGGCGGAGGGCTCTATTTTTACGTTCCGTTCTCGGCAGAAGGGAAGCGCAAGGGGGTTTTCTATGTGTCGATGATCCCGTGGCGAATCGATGACTGGCTTTCAGATATGAAGCCAGGGCAGAAAAGCCGAACCGTGAAGATGACGCGCCTGCCGACAGAGCCATCCAAGGTGCAGCAAATCGTCTATATAGCATGGGCGTCCCGAGTGCAAACCGGTGCCGCCAAGGTGAATCTGGAGGATATCAGGTCAGAACTCGAAAGCATCGAGTTGGTCACGATGACGCAACTCAGCGTCGAACAGCCGACGACGCTCAACCTCAAGGACACCGATTTTGTCGCAACGGCTATGACGGTGTCGGGGTCGAGGATTCCCTTGAATATCGAATTGGTGGCCTACCCCCAGGGGCGCCTGCCTTGGATTTCCGACGCCCCGATTGCGTGCGGTGGTGTCACGTATGAAAATCCAACCGTCGAGTGCATCGGAGAAAATGCTTGGCGCGTCACACTATCCGAAGGGCTCAGTATTCGCGCGTTCCAAGAGAGCGCTGGCCTGCGGACAAACATCGACCTTGTCGCCGCCGGAACCTTGTTCGATCAAGTAAAAGCCATGAACTTCTTCCTGGCCGCTGCCGACGGGGCTCCGCTGGTCATCGACGGGCGAGAGATGGCCCCGAGCCCCTCGGGGCTGCCAGACAAGGCGGAACTTGCGATGGTGCGGGAGCGTGTCCAGGAGATGGTCGCAGTGCTCGAATCCTTCCAGCTCGGCGACGCCTATGCGCGTTCGTTGAAGATCACCGCTGAGGACAAGCGTAATCTCCTGCTGCTGCACACGGCACTGGTTCTAGAAGAAGAACTGCCGATCACCACTGACGGCCTAGGCCGTATGAAGCTGTCCATCGGAGGTGGGCATGTCTCCGTACTGGTAACGGAAGGATCTGACGGCAACCATCGGAAAGTGGTAGACCCGTTTAGCCCTAACCTGCGTGGGCACTTCGTACTAAAGAGCACTGGCCAAGGCGACGACGAAGATCCGGACGCGCAGTGGGTAACGATCTATGAGGCCCTCACGAAAGAAGAGCTCGCAAGTACCCTCAACCTGTATCCCGACACAATGTCTGACGCCTACGAGGCCCTGCCGAACCGCGAAACCGCTCTCAGCCAGGCGAACCAGATGGTTCTCAACTTGCTGTCAGCTGCAGATGAGTCCGAAGAGCACCGTGCGCAATATCTGCTTCGCGGAGCAAAGAACCTCGGGGATTGGCTTGTGTCGAGGGCGCCAGAGAGCTTAACGCACAGGATTAATCAGTGGCAGACGTGGCACCGTCTTGGACTTATGAGTCGAGAGGGGGACCAGCAGATCCGGCAGGCCCGTCGGGAATTGCCCGGTTCCGCGGCCCCCGACGCCGCGTTACAGGAGGTGTGTCTAGCAATTCTGCTGCATGATCAGGGGGAGCTTGAGTTCCTGATGAACGACCTCCCTGCCGACGATCGCGCACGATTGATGAGCTGGCCCATCTGGAAGCTGGCCGAGATCAGTCCTGAGTCGAGCTGAGCAGGAGCCGCTCCCGCCAGGCCCTCTTCGGCGCCGAGCAGGGCGGATATTCTTCGTACGGCGGGGGAGTGACAGCGCCGTCACGGAAATGCGCCCAGTCCTGGTCCGTCCAGCAGGCATTCCGGGGTGCATCACGGGGGGTCGGCGACCCTTGTAACCGGGTGCGGTCTCGAGGTTCGGGGACCTGGCCCTACGATCGACCCATGATCCTTGCTGCCGCAGAGCCCGTCGATGTTGCAGGTTCGTCCGGAGATCTGTTGACGCAGGTCTTAGCCGTCGTCGCTGTGGTGGTGTCGCTGCTCGCAGCGATCTTGCCGGCTGCGAATGGAAGGCAGCAGCGACTCCGGGACGACCGAGCGAAGCGGACCGAGATGTACCTCGAGCTGATTCAGCTTGTCGAACGACACGGACTCTGGGTCGTCGACCGGACGTACGACCTCGTCGAGACATCTCATGAGGACTTCCAGACCACGATGCCACACCGCCGAACGGGCAAGCCGGCACGCACGCAGCGCGTACGCGCAAGGGCCATCGTCAGTGCCTACGGATCAACCAAGCTGTCCGAGATCTATGGCCAGTGGCAGCAAGCTCTCGAAGACTTCGAGCAAAAGCTTGACGATTTCAGCTTCACCGACCAAGAAGAGGGCAAGCACGCAGTAGATCCGAATGAAGCCAAGCCGCTTCGAGACGCCGAGATCTCCGCGCGTCTGAAGCTCGCAGACATCATTAACGCCGAACTCGTGCGGAAAGGGCACCGACAGCCCGGCACGCAGGGATCCGCGGCGTGACTGATGAGTTCGAGGCGTTGCATTGGCTCACCGTCGACGAGCTCGCGGCTGCGCGCCGGCGTGTGATCAAGCAGTTGACCTCCTGGACCGCTCTGTGGCCGAGTTCTGGGAGTCCGAGGCTGAGCTGCAGCGCACGCTCGCGCTGATCGGATTGGTGCAGGACGAGCGTCGCCGGCAGTGACCGTCGACGTCAGGCGTCGACCGTGATGCCGAGGCTGATCCACCCGTCGGGGATCGACCGCAGGTAGGCGGCCCGGGCGGCGTCGTAGTTCGGCCCGGACGCTTTGTGCGGCTGGATCTCGGTCGACCGGTCGACCGGGCGACGGCACGGACGGTGATGTTCCCGGCCGCGGTGGAGCTCAGCGTGTTCGTCTGCACGACGTCGTACCCGGTTCGCTCCAGGCCGTCGACGGCGCGGGCCCGGGCGGTGCTCTGGTCGTCTGCGTGGCGGTCGGCGGTGATGGTGTTCGTGGGGCGGATCGTGCCGCGGACGGTGGTCATGGATCCATCCTTGCAGCGCGATCCGACACCGCCGATCTTCGCCGGAGCGACAGGCCGACGGGTCCGTCGTCACCTGTTGTCGGCTGGGATCACGCGGACGGAGCCGTCGCGGGTGATGCTTCCACCGGGTCATGAGGCTCAACCGCCAGCCACTCGTTGACGATGCGTGCCGTCTTCGTGCAGAGGTCGTCGAGCTCGTCGAGACGGTGCGGGGTGGACTTCACGCCGAGCGCCCAGCCGTCTCCGTCGGTGTAGCCCTTGACGAGCCAGCGCTCGTCCCCGAGGTGGTGCTGCGCGACGACGAGCTTGTTGTCGAGTGGCGCGTTCGGCTCAAGCTTGCGGGTGGCCTCCGAGCGCTGCGGCGCCGGAGAACGGCCGACGGACAGGTCCGCGAGGCGGTCGTCCGTCAGCACCTCCCTGCGCAGGGTCGCGAGGTGCTGAGCCCAGATCGGGGCTGTGGTTCCACCGTCGGCGGGGAAGTCGACCTCTACTGGTTTGGTACGGATCTCGATCCCGAGGCTGTACTCGAGGCGCAGCTTGTTGGGATCGGTCGGCATGCCCTGGCCGATGACCTGGATCTGACCGCGGATTGTCCGTCCCGACGCGAGTTCCGGCGAGTGAAACTCGATCGACGGGTTTCCGCTGCCGGTCCGCCGCACGCGGACAAACCAGCCGGGGGCAGTGAGGTAGCGGCCAAAGTCGGCGAGTCTCAGTACTCGCTCGACCCGCCGCTTCGTCAGTGGCATGTCGTCGACATCGGCTTGGGTGAGCCGCGAGTCTTGGAACGTGCCCAGGACGTCTGCCCATGCCAGGACTGGCAGGTCGGGGAACTCCGGGGCGTCGGTTACCTCTGGGAGGAGCAGGATTAGATGGCCGCCGCCGTGCTCCTCGAGCGCCTGCAGCTCCTTGTCGACCTGTCCTTTGGTCAGCTCGTGGTCGAACTTGGATTCGATGCCCACGGTCGTCGAGCGGTCTCCGTCGGCGAAGGTCAGGATGAGGTCGATGTCCCCGATGCCTTCGCACCGCACTGACGCGAACTTGCCAAGGCTCCCGATGTTCAGATCGAGCGTCTCCTCCAGGAGCGCGGTGAACGCTCGCGGGTCGTGCCGGATCTCCGCTGCGAGTGCCCGGTTCGCCATGGTCTCGGTCTTATAGATGACGCTCATCGTCGTTCCCCCCTCGTTGTCGATAGGAGCGACGTCCCCCGCTCCCGCTGCCACAACCACGTAGCGGCAACAGTCAAACAGATCAGCAGGTCCACGCGAAACGGTGCCCGATAGTGTTTCGCCAGGTCAGAGCTGACCTGGGTTGAACTCGTCATCCCCGCGGCAAGTGGTGTCTTCGGCACCTCGATCGGTCTGTTCGGCACGATCTTCGCCCAAGGGCGGGCCAACGCTGGCGCCATCCACCGCGAACAGATCGCTCGTGAAGCGGCCCGTGAGGAGGCAGCGATTGCCGCGCGTCGGTCGTTTGCAAATCCTAACGGCACAAGTTTTGCTCGGCGGACCGGCGGTATCATTTCAATACCTGGCGGCTAATGAACACCATACGGCCTGCGTGGCTTTGTGTCGGAGGAGCGCACTAACTGTCTCTCCGTCGCCGTTTGTGTCGAGTTGACCGTCGGAGACAGCTTGGGTGGCGGACGTGGAGAGGACGGGGCAAGTCACCTTGATCCGAAAATTGCCCCTCGGGAGCGATGCCCTGTCTCTGCGGAGCTGGTCGGCGTCAGCCAGCACCGGCCGACCGCCTCGTTGACGGACTGCGCCAAGTGGTCCCTAGTGACCGTCGAAATCGAGTTAGCCGCCTTGAATCTTCCGGTCGACAGGCTTCCGCCGCCGACTCGGGCACGTTGTGTCGACGCTGGAGAGTCTGCGTGTGAGTGTGTCGGAGCTACCTGCACCTTAGACTGGCGACGATCAGTCATGTTTTGGGAGCAAGATGCACATCGAGTCAGTGACCCTGAAGAACTTCCGGTGCTTCGACGGAGAAGGCGCAACGGTTCACCTCGCGCCTGATCTCACTGCGTTCATCGGAAGTAATGGCACGGGCAAGACGGCTGTCTCGCAGGCGCTCCAACGCGTCTTCGGCGTCAGCGCAGATGAGCGAACGATCCGGCTCGAGGACTTCCACAATGCGGATCTCGACAACCCGGATGTTCCCACCCGGTCGCTCTCAGTCGAAGTCGTGCTCGCGCTCCCCGAGCTCGCCGAAGAAGACGGTGACGTCGAAGCGGTACCCGCGTTCTTCCGGCATATGACGGCGGAACGCGACGGCAGATTCAAGTGTCGCCTCGTTCTCACCGCGAAGTGGACTCGTGACGCAACCGTCGATGGCTACGTAGACACGAAACTCGTTGCCGTAACGACTCTCGATGCCGAGTACACACCCGAGGACACCAGAACCGTCACTGCTTCAGAGCGTTCCCGAATCCAATTCGTCTACGTGCCGGCGGCTCGCGATGGGGCACGAGAGGTCACCTCCTTCCTGCGGGGTCGTCTCTGGAGAGCTGCGCGATGGTCCGAGACGCTCAGAGAGCTCGTCGCCGACACCGCGAAAACGATCGGTGAGCAATTCCACGCGGAAACCGCAACGCAAGTAGTCGAGTCGGCGTTCGGGACTCGATGGCGGGAACTGCACGGCGCCGGAACGCACGCGACGCCCAAGTTCGAAGCGATCGCTCCCGACGTCGACCAGTTCCTCACGGGGACCGAGCTTGCGTTCGAACCCGATCACAACCGACCCAGCCGTCCAGCCAGGCTTCTGAGCGACGGCCAACGGGCCATCATGCATCTCGCGCTGGTGACAGCGTCGCTAGACGTAGAAGGGACACTGCGCACTCCGGACCCCGCCAGCGGCTTCGAACTCGACGCGGCGGTGCTTCCCGCGCTCACAGTCATCGCCGTGGAGGAGCCTGAGAACAATCTTGCGCCCTTCTACCTGTCGCGGATCGTGCGTCAGTTCCTTGAACTCGGCTCTACATCACGAGTGCAGACCCTCATGTCGAGTCACTCTGCAAGCGCCCTGACACGGATAGAGCCCGCGAACGTCCGGCATTTCCGCGTAGATCCGACCACCAGTGCAAGCGCGGTCCGCCCCATCACTCTGCCGCACGATGACGAGGACGCCGCGGCCTACGTCCGAGGCGCTGTCCGAGCCCACCCCGAGGTCTACTTCTCTCGCTTCGTCATCCTCGGGGAGGGTGAATCCGAACAGATCGTGCTTCCAGCAGTTGCCCGAGCGATGGACATCGACCTTGACCCGGCCTTCATCGCGATGGTTCCGCTCGGCGGGCGCCATACGAAGCACTTCTGGACGTTGCTTCGCGACCTCGGGATCCCGCATGCCACCTTGCTCGACTTTGACTACGGAAGAGCCGGCGGCGGCTCCGGCCGAATCCGTGACGCCTTCAGGAACCTGATCAGCGCCGGGGTCGACCCGTTTGCAGGGTTCGATGGCTATGAATCCGTCGAGGACCTGCCGCTGGACATCACCCCCGACGCTGGTACGCCATTCGTCGATCAGCTCCGGCGCTTCGGCGTCTTCTTCTCAGGCCCGCTCGACCTCGACATGATGATGATGCAGCGCTACCGGGATGCTTACCAGCAGGTGCCGGCCGGCGCGAAGGGCCCGACCAACAGCGAAGCGCGCGAGGCAGTTCTTGGTACCGGCGGAACCGCTGACGCCAGAGCGTACTGGTCCGACGGCGGCACCGGGACCGAGCCGAACGCTTCCGACCTGCGTTGGTACCGGTACCTGTTCTCAAATAGGTCCAAGCCATCTACCCACCTCCGAGCACTCCACCGAATCGCGCTCGCTGAACTTGCCGTCCCGCCGGTACAGCTTCGGCACCTGGTTGAGTTCGTTCACTCCGGCACGGAACAGCCGTGACCGAGCCGTTCGCGGAACGACCGCACTCCGTCGATCCGTATCTGTGGACGCCGATCGAGATCGATGATCTCGAACCTGGTGCGTGGGACGCGCTCCGGCATGCCGGGGCTGCCGCGGTCTCTGCCGGTCCGGGAGCAGGGAAGACTGAGTTCCTCGCCCAACGCGCCGCTTACCTGCTCCAGACAAGCACTTGTAACGCCCCCCGGCGGATCCTCGCGATCTCCTTCAAGCGTGAGTCAGCCGCCAACCTCAAGCGACGCGTCACCCGGCGGGTTCCCGAACATGCTGACAGATTCGTGTCGATGACTTTCGACGCTTTCGCGAAAGGGATCCTCGACCGTTTCTACCGGCTGCTGCCAGCTGACTGGTCCCTCGACAAGGGTGAATACCTGCTCGAATATGCGACCAAGCAGCAAGTTCAAAACACGATCGGAGAGCTCCTGCGGACCGAGCAGACAGCCGAGGGACGACAAGCTCTCACGGCCGTGCAGCCGAGCAGTTTCCTTACCCTGGTCGTCGGTGCGTGGGAGCTGCCTATCGCGTTCTCCGCTCCCCTTCCCACAGACCAGGCGGCGTACGCGGCCTACCGATGGTGGGAAGACCAATACCAGCGAGTGCGGCCGCCCACCTTGGATTTCACGATGATCAACCGACTCGCAGACGTCATCGTCCGCGCGAACCCTGCGCTTCGGCGGGCGCTTCGCGCGACCTATCCTTTCGTTTTCGTCGATGAGTTTCAAGACACCACCGACGCTCAGATCTCTTTCCTCCGAAACGTGTTCGGACCGCCCGGAGTCATCACAACGGCGGTCGGCGACCGCAAGCAGCGCATCATGCGGTTCGCAGGAGCGCTCGAGGACGCAATCGTTAGGTTTGAAGATGAGTTCGGGGCCGAGCGGTTCGACCTCACCTGGAACTTCCGGTCCTCACCCGAACTCGTAGATGTGCAACACCAGATTGCGTCCGTACTGGACCCGACCGTTGCAAAGGCAATTTCCCGAGCGAGGGTCGAGCACGGACATACGGCGCTGTCCATCTGGAACTACCAAAACGAGCTCGCTCACGCCGAACACCTCGGATCGTGGATCGCCTCGGAGGTCCGAGACAGCGGCCGGCAACCATCAGACTTCGCTCTCCTCGCGCGCCAGAAGATCACCACACTGGTGCCGGCGCTCGAAGCGGCGTTCGCACGGTACGGCCTGAAACTACGAAACGACGAAGAGCGATTCGGCAAGCTGACATTGCAAGAAGTTCTCAAGCACGAGCTCACACACCTCGTCATCGGCGTCCTGCAACTCGCTCGCATCGACCGTCAGCTCCCGGATGCGTGGCTTGACACGCTCGCCCTCATTCGCCGCGTCCGAGAACCCTACGACCTCCGCGGCGACCGTGCCGCAGCAGACCACCTCGCTGCGTTTGCGGCGGACCTGCGAGTCTGGCTCGACGAACGCCCCGCGTCAGCCGCAACTGCAGCAGAAGTCTTCGCAGCGGCATCGAGCGTCGTCGATGCGGCCGAGCTTCGCGCGTTCATTCTCGGGCAGGACATCGGTGACGAGTTCGACGCTATCAAGGCCGCGATCATCCTCCGACTCGAGCAGTCCATGCAGGCCACCTCGAACTGGGACGATGTCTTGCGGGCCTTTCTCGCTGTCGATGCCGTGCCGATCATGACGTATCACCGCAGCAAGGGCCTCGAGTACCACACAGTCATCGCGCTCGCGCTCGACGGCGAGCAGTGGTGGTCGTATAAGGGCGATCCCGAAGAAGGGAACTCGACTTTCTTCGTCGGCCTCTCCCGCGCCGCGCACCGTGTGATCTTCACGAGTTATTCCCCAGTGGCCAGGCGCCGGCTCCCCGACCTGTATGCACTCCTTGACGCCGCAGGGGCGGAGCAGACCGACTGGGTTTGACCACCCGGTTGGCTGGCGGTCTCTCCCGACCCCCTCGAGATCAGCGACTCGATAGAGCCTGATTGGGCGAGATGAACGTCATCATCGGCGTGCTCCACCTGAAGAGGTTCGCGGTATCACTATCGCAGACCACGGTGGCCGTTCAGAAGGCGTGGCCGGGACGGCTGCAGGACCTAACCGTTCGACTCCAGCATTCCGAACGGTCGGCCGACGCGGCCGAGCGAACGGCTACTGCGCACGAACGGCAGCTCGAGTTGGGTGAGCGACTGCGTCCGAGATGTAAGAGCTCCATTGCGGGGATCGATCAGCGAACCGGTGTCCTTCCGATTGCCACGATCAATGCGGCGACACCACCCACGGCGATGATAGAGCCCATCACCCCGAGGAACGCGCCGGTGTCGGTGAATCCAACGACAGCCATGGCGCCTCCCGCGACTAGCAGGATGACTCCGAGTACGACCAGAGTCGTCTCGGAGCGTTGAGAAGCATTAGGGGTCCTCATGATCCTCAACGTAGCCGCCACAGACGGCACTTGACCGTCCCGGTAGCCGGTCCTCCGCCGGGCGCTTCGCTGTCTTGGCCGCGTGGACCTGGCGACCTGGTGGCGCCGGGCGGCTCCGTCGCACATAGGTGGTCCGCAGCGAATCTCATTTCGGCTGCGCCATACGGGCGGACCGCCAGCGTCAGTCCTCGCTCGTACGATCCGTTTCGTAGGTCGTCGTCGTTCGAATCGTCGGGTGCCGCCGCCGCCGTTCGCGCTGGAGGAGGCAGCGCGGGGCGCGGACGTGGGGGAGCTGGAACCGCCGATGCCGGTGTACGCCTGGTTCCAGCTGCCGGACAGTCTCATCCGCCGCGACGATGCGGTTGCTCGGAGCATGACTCGTGACGCCGTCTGGGTGGAAGCGGGCCGCGGCGAGACGAAGCTCGCGGTGTGGGTTTGGAGGCGCTCGCTACGGCACCGACCACCGGAACCCGCGCGAGTGACATCAGCTCGGCAGGCTTCACCGAAGGTCGTAGCTGGTATCGGTGAGGAACTGCAGCCGGCTCAGCACTTCTCGGGGCGCGGCTGTGTCGTCGTCGTTGCGAGTGTCGGCCGCGAGGAGGATGTTGGCAGTGACGATGTCATCGCTGCGGTCTGTGTAGCTCGCTGGATGTCTCATGCAAGGACTCAAAGCTGTTGCGAGCGTGAGGGAGTGAAGCCGTTCTGCTGGCAGACCCTCGACCGGGCACTGACCTTCTGCGTGTTCTTCGCCTTGGACGCTGTCGTACCGCAGCGCCTTGGGTGAACAGGGGCTGGTCTTCGAGCAGCGTCGGCCTCCAGTCTGCGATTACCAAGAACGGGAGCGCCTATCCGAACGACAGCGTGGCGGCGCGTCCTTGAATGACGCTCGTTCCCCGACGTAGATCTCGAATACGCGAAACGAATCCTGAGCCCCACCCTGCGCTGTCAAGCGGAGAAGCGGTGCCCCGGAGCAGACTGCACTGGCCCTTCAACTGAGTTTCCAGAGCACCCGCGGCGCCAGCAGGAGGACTTCCGTGCCCTGATGAAGCAGCGTGACGGGGCGGCTTCGCGGGCATGAGGGCGTGGTAGGCGAATACACGTGGCCTCAGCGTCTCGAAGTGCTTTGCAGCTTTCTTCGCCTTGCCAAAAAATGCCAACGCGAATACTTCCGCAGCAGGCTCCACCCAACGCGTAGATGCGCGAGAACGTATTCGGACGTGCGCATCGCCGCGCGGGGCAGCCTGCGGCCAGCTCGGCAACCGCGCGATCCTCACGACGGCGTCCACTGTGGCGGCGCAGGCCACGACATCGTCGGTGACAGCGAGCCCGGCCCTCGTCAAAAGCGTGCAGCACTCGTTGCAGCTTGACGACAGGCTGGTGCTCGATCATGGTCGAGCTTGAGGATCGCTATCAGCTAGCGTAGCCTCGTGCGCGTCCCCCATGCTCGGTTTGCCCGGACGGAGAATGAGCCCTTGGACACCGGATTTCTCTATTACTCATGCGCCGTCGCTCGAGAGGCGTTGCTATCGACAGGCGCTCACGATGGCGCCATCGAGGGTGCCGCAGATCTGATCGCCAAAGCCAGTGCAGCTGACGGATCAGTCTCTCCGCTCCAGGTCGAGCGGCTGATCGAATATGCGCCGCGTCCGCTGTCTTATTCGCCCGGGTCGACTCAGCTCGCGTCCCTCCTCAGCTCTCGCTCTTCTCCACCAGCGGGCTCGAGCAGGGAGTTCGCTGCCGGCTGGTCGAAGGGACAGAAGGCTGTCGCGGACGCCATCGCGGCCGACGACGGGCCCCCGGCACCGGGCTGGGCGTCAGCGCTCCGGTCGACGGTGGGGCGGTTCTTGTCGAGCTGGCCCTGACGTCACGACCCTTTGGCGTTGAAGTATCCGGTACCCGGCACCGCGCGAATGACCTCTTCGACAGCGAGCTTTTTAAGCGCCTGTCGGACCGTGGGACGGCTTACTCCCAGCTCAGCTGCCAACTGTCGTTCCGAAGGGACGCGCGATTCGGGCGCTGAGAGGCGACCTGACGTGAGTTCGTGTCGCAAAGAGTCCGCGATCTGCTCGTGGAGCGGCGCGGCTCGTTGTCGCGACGGCTTGTCCATACTGATCGCTTGTCCCGGCGGGTTGCCAGTTGCTGATTCTGACAAAGTGCTCGCAATGAGTCGCATTCGGGTGGGCTCAGCGTCACCCAACAGGCCAAAGAGCACTGCCCGAGCCGTGTCATAGTCGCCAAGGACGAGGGACAGCACCCCGATATCGTCCAGAAGGGCTGCTTCGTTGCGTGGCCCGTTAGCTAGGACCGCCGCCGTTTGCGATCGGAGGCGCAGCGCGACGCGGCTCAGATCCTCCCGCTCGAGGGCCAGGCTCAGCGAATTGAGATCGCTCGACCGTAGAACCGTCGACAGCTGGCTCAACAGTTTCCCGGCAGAGTCGAGCTTGCCTGCTTCGATTCTCCGCTCAATCAGCCGAATAGCCGCAGCTTCCGACGGGGACCCTTGGAAGGGAATGCTGACCGATGAGAGCTCCGCTGCCATGTAGAGATCCGTCTCAGTACCCTCATCGGTGCGGAGGGACTCACCGTCCCTACCCCGGTAGAAGTACTCCTTCGCTCCCGCTTCGCCGGATCTCACGAGCCTGTCCAGGATTTGCACGTTGCGGCGGGCTCGATCCGAACCTCCCGGACCGTCGTAGCCGTCATGAATCACGTCGCAATCGAGGTCCACTTCGATGACGCTGCCGTCGCGCGCGTGCATCTCCTCGTGAACTGCGCCCCGATAGGTGACGACTCCATCCGATCTGAGAATCCGGCCGACCCGCGCGTTCGAACCTCTCTGTCCGTCCCATATCCGGAGCGACACCCCGATGCGTTCGCGTCGAGGATGGAGGTCGAACTGCCCAAGAGCGAGTTCGAGCAGCTCGCAGGAACCAGGCAGGAAGGCTTCGTCTGCGTCGATAAAGACGACCCAACCTGGTGCCGCCCGTCGAATCGCGGCGTTGCGGGCGGCGGCGAAGTCGTCGGTCCAAGCGAACGGAATCGATGCCACCTGTAGGTCGGAGCGGGCGATCACCGCGAGGTCGACCGCGGTGCTCCTGCCGAGAATCAAGACGCGGGCGTCTTTCGGTAAAGATGACAGGGTTCGTTTGAGCCCCCCGTCCCCGCCTTGCCATAGAACGCAATAGCTGATCGTCCGCCCGGCCGTTCCCGTCTTTCGGACTCGGTGAGCAGATGTCTGTTCCAGGACGTCAGGGCGGCGGATCTTAGTGAGTACGGCGAGCCGACTTTCCAACGCGAGTCGCTCTTCCGGCGACCTAGACGCCGCGAGCGCGGCATGTGCGCTCGCGAGGTCCCATACGTCCTCAAACATCAGGGGCACCAATCTCCACGATTCGTGTGGTCAGTGCATCAAGCGACTCGCTGTGCGACACGAGAATCACCGCGGAGCAGAGACCCTCCTGGAGAATGTCGCGAACCAGTGTCCGCTGGGTGGCGACATCGAGCATCCGAGTCGCCTCGTCGAGGATAAGCAACGCGGGCCGGTGGGCCAGGGCGCGAGCAATACCAACGCGCTGTGCTTCACCGCCGGATAGCCTGACGTGCGGGGGACCAATAGGGGTCGCGAAGCCTAGCGGCAGACGGGCCGCGAGAACGTCGAGTCCCACCGCTTCGCATATCCGCTCGATTCCGCCCACTTCGCGTCCGAACGTAACGTTGTTTAGCAAGGTGTCCGCCACTATGGCGACGGAGTCGGGTACGTAGCGGACCGACGCCTTGCTCGAATCCCGGACGGGCGAACCGTTCACGAGGATCGAACCCGACCAGTCGTCCTCAAGTCCCGCGAGCACGCGGCAGATCGTCGATTTCCCTGCGCCGTTCGGCCCACGAAGACCCACGATCTCGCCGGTTGCGACAGACAAATGGGGCAGTTCCGCAAGGCATTGCCCTCCGGCGACGACACGGAGCCCTTCGACTTCCAGGAGCACGGTTTGGGGCGCAGCCCGCCCTCCAGCGGAAACAGAATGCGGGGCTGCTCGGGCGTACTTGATCTCCTCGATCCTCTCCGCGCTGACCGTGGCTCTCTGCACATCCTGCTGAAGGCCAGCGAGAGCGAATGCTGCGCCCGACATCATCGGCAGCAAGACTGCGAGTGAAGCGAGCGATCCCAGCGAAAGTGAACCCGCCTGAACCTGCGCAGCCATCATCGCCATCGTAGCCACTAGTACAACGCTGCCAGCAAATCCAGTCGTGAATTCTAGGGCAGAAGAGGTGAGGAACACGCGCCGCGTTTGCGAGATGAGGCCGTCGAATGCACCTTTGAGGCGAGGCTTTTGGTATGAACTCCACTCCGGTCCGCGGTTCGTCGGCGAACCTTCGACCACCTCGACCATCGCTTGAGTCAGGACGCTCTCCGCCGCAGCCGATCGTCGCTGCATGGCTTCGATGCCCCTGCCCTTGAACCATCGCGCGGTCGCTATGAGGGCAACGCCGCTAACGCATGCGGCCGCCGCGACGGGACTCTGTAGGCCCAAAACTGCCGTTGCTCCGAGAAAAGTTGCAACGCTAAGGATCCCAGAGAGCAGCGAATCGTGAACAAAGGAGCGCATTTCTGACAGGTCGGAGAAGCGGGCCATGAGGTCGCCGGGCGCGTACGCCCGGAAAGCGGTGCCCCCGAGCGACAGGATCACATCGCCGTATTCGAGCGCGAGTTCCCTTTCCATCGAAACGGAACTTGCAAAGGCTCTACGAGTAGAAAGCCAGCCGAACAATGCACCGGCCGCAGCGACTCCGAGAGTGATCAGCGCAATAGTGATCAACGCCATGGTGGACATGGCGGCTGAGCTCGCGAGATCCACAAGCACCCTAACAAACTGTGAAACCGCCAGGCCGGAGGCTGTGGCGGCCAGCGAAAGCAGCGCGATTACGAGAAGGCGTCGCCGGGCGCTCCAGAGTAGCCCTCCAAGAATCGCTGAACCGCTTCTGTCTGATGCAGATTGCACTTTGCCAGCCCGCGGCCGCACCGTCATTAGGTATCCTGATACCTCCAGCGAGTCCTTCTTAACCCATCGCTGGTCGCCGGCCGGGTCAGATACCCGGATCCGGCTTCCGCGAAGACGATCCGCCGCTACGAAGTGCCCGCCCTCGCGGTCTAAATGCAGAACAGCGGGCAGATAACGACTGCCAACTTCGTTGAGGTCTTCAAACCTATAGCACGTCGCGTCAAAGCCGTTTGCATCGGCCACACGCTGGAGATCCAGAAGAGATAGGGCTGTATTGGAACGGCCGTACAGCTGCCACATCCGTCCCACGCTCCTTCGTACACCGAAACAGCCCATTGTCGAGCTCAAAGCGGCCACGCCGCAATCCGAGTCGAGCCGCTGCTGCACGTGTGGTGCGCGTCGCCGAGGTGCCTCTGCCACGCCCCCGTCGAGACGAATCATTGGGCGTTCTCCGTTGAATCTGCACCATACAAGCGTTTCAACGCGGTCGCGTCTTCCCCCATTCGCTCCGTGAGTTCTACGAGCACGTCGACGGCCCTTCTATCTATGTCGCTTTCAGGGTCATCTCCGGCCCCCGCCTGCAACCGCTTAGAAATCGACTTTCTGATGCGTGGAAGCTCGGTGTCGGCGTATAGAAGGAATGAGCGCGCCCACAGGAGGGTGAGCTCAAGGCTTCCGGGCTCTGTGAGATCGAGATCGAGATCGAGATCGAGATCGGACCCCGGCGACTGCTCGACGGCTGTCAGGACAGCCAGAGGCCCCCGCTCCAGGAGGACACCTACCATCAGCGAAAGTTGCGCACTTAGTTTCTCTTTGATCGTCAGGTCGTCGGACCCAAGCGCAGACGTCAATGCTTCCATGCGGGCATCTGCCTGCGTCTGCGACGACAGCTCTTGGGCGCGCGCCAAGTGCATTCTGGCAGAAGTTGCGCCATCCGCTGCCCAGGTATCGATGATCGAGGCATTGCGGTGGGACCGCTCTTCGTGCTCAGTCTCGTAGCCGTCGTGCGCTACGGTCGCGTCAAGGGCGACGTCTAGCGCAGGTGCGCCGAACTTCCCGACAGGTATCTCATGGACGGGGCCAGTCCACCTCAAATCGCCGCCGACTCTCAGAAGACGCGGAAGAAACGGCGTCACGCCGACAGTTTGATCGATAACTGCGACGCCTCCGACCAGCCGGTCCCTCTGTGGATGGCGCTCGAGGATGCGCGTGGCCGCAACTATCCGTTCAGCATGGCCGGGCAGGAGAAACTCGTCGTCGTCGACGTACATCACCCAGCCGCCGCTGAGCTCGTCCAGCGCGAAGTTCCGCGCCTCCGCGAAGTTCCCGGTCCATGGTCGCCTGACTGATGCGACCTGCTGGCCGAGCTCGAGGACGCCATCGCCGTCCCTACCGTCGCTGCTGTCGATCACAAGTACAGAGCAGTCGGCCGGCATGCTGCTAAGGCATCTTCGAAGGTGATCGGAATCCCCACGCGTCAGCACAACGAAGCAGAGGGACTCATTTTCGGCCTCAAGTTCATTGAACTTGGTTGAAGTGAAAACTTCGGCTGCGAGTGTCTGCGCGCGTATAGAGCCGAGCGATTTAGTGCCAGCGTTTGCTGGAGCGAACACGTCGAAAGTGTGCATCAATATTCCTCGCACGGAACGCCACCGGCCGCGTCGGCGCAGCCGGTGGCGTTCGTCTTATGGGACTAGTGGCAGATGCAAGTGCCGCAGCTGCCGCTGCTGGGCGGCGAGGGCTTGTTGTGCAGGATCGCGTAGGCGGCCATCTTGCCAACCCAGGACGGCGAGCCGATCCCGATGAGGCCGACGGAGCCGCACTTCGGCCCATACTTGTAGTACCAGGAGCGCAGCTTGTCAATCCACGCGCCTCCCCGAACTTCGCTCAGCTCGTCCTGGTCAACGATCTGCTGAAGCAGCATTTCACGTGCCGTCATGAACTTTCCCCTTCCCTAAATGTCAGTGGGGGAGCCTCCCCCAAGACAGTGAGATTCAAGCGGAACTAACTGCGGGGCGCAACCTGACTGGCGAGTCCTCTCAGATTTTGGTATGGCTTGTGACGCGCGTTGTAAGTTTGGCGCAGGGGACTTGGCCAGCCCGTGCCGAGTCGCCGACCGTCCGCTCCGGGGAAGTAAGCTGATCGACACCTGGCGATGAGCGTCAGTGTCATTTGACACTGATACTTCCTGGCGCTTCAACATTCCTGTACCGGCATTCAGGTCATTTTGGACACTTTGTCAGTTCAGCAAATCGTGCCTGAGGTCGTACCCAATGTCCGCGAGGAACCACAAGCGGCTCCGAACCTCATCAAGCGCGGCCGTGTCGTTGTCGGTGCGGGTGTCGGCGCGTAGGAGTGTGTTGGCGGTGATGATGTCGTCGGTGCGGTCCCGGTAGCCGGCGGCGGTCGCGGTGGGGAAGACGGTTGGGTCGGCCGGAATGATGAGCTCGGTCCCGGCACGGTCCTCGTCTGCGGGCTCGAATCCGAGGCTTACCATATCGATTTTGTTCGCGGTGAAGGCGACGAGCCGGTACGGCGTCGTCTTGCCGAAAGTGATTGCCGGGTAACCAGGGCGACTCGAGATCCCTCGCCCGGAGATTAAGCAGCCGGCGCCGATAAGCCGGTCCGCCTGCTCTGCGACCGACAGGCCGGATCGCCATCGCGTTCGGATGCCGCCCGGGCCTGGGTAGCAGGCGATGCACCAGTCGATGAGGCCGCCGACTTCGCGGGACTCCCATCCGATGCTGGTGCGGTGCACGCGTTTCCCGAGCCGGGCGAGGGCCTCGTCCACCTGCCCGGGGGTGAGTTTGCCGCGGTGGACGAGGTCGTCGAAGGTGGCGCCGTTGACGGCGAGCATCCGTGCGACGGCGAAGGTGATGTAGATCGGTGCGGCGTCCTTCCACTGGTCGTGGACGCCGAGGACCTGTTTCCCGCCGGCCCAGACGCGTCGGCGGTCGACGTCGACGAGCAGTACTGTCTCGGTCTGTTCCGCGAGTGCAATCTGCATCTGCATCACCGTGCGAGGGGCGAGCAGGAGCAACTCTGCCGGTGTGTCTGGTTCGCCGCGCGGGTTCCGGGTCGATGTTGGGAGGCGGGCTCGGCGTCCGTCGGCGAGGCGGATCGTGTCGTGCGACTCGACGACCGCGTGCAGGCCGGCGAGTTCGAGTACGGCGAGGGCGTCGGTGAGGTCGGCGGTCTCGCCGAGCCCATACGGCAGGGTGATGTGCGGTCGTCCGGCGTACGCGTCGGCGACCCATTGCAGTGCTGGCCCCATCAGCGGCGCTCGTCGGGGTGTCGGGGCGGATGAGGGCCATGAGCCAGCCTGCTTCGGTGAGGAACGGCTCCCACCCGCCGCGGATGTCACCGTGTGCTGGTTCGCAGCGGTAGCCGCCGTCGCTGTCGGTGCTACTGATGAGGACCTGCCGGAGCTCGGAGTCCGGTGGGTCCCGGAAGTACATGTGTCCGTGGGTGCCGGCCATGTCGAACGCGACGGTGAGCAGGAACAGCTCGGGTCGGGTGGTCACCACCGCCACCGCCGTCCGCGGAACAAGGCGATGACGGTCGCGAGGGGCTGGCCTTCTCGCATCCAGGTCAACGGTGTCAGGGGCACGTCGTCGACGCTGAGGAATTGCCGGGGTGTGGTCATGAACTCGGTCATCGCTGCCGCGTCGAGGAGCCGCTGCGGGGCAGCTGCGAACAGCACGTCAAGGCCCGGCAGGAGCACGGCTGGGTCGCCGAACTCGGGCAAGGCTGGTCGGATGACTTGCCAGTCGGGGATGCGTTCTTCACCGTCGAGGTCGAAGCTTGTCAGACGGTTCGACCCGAACAGTTCACCGACCTCGTCGACGCTGATCTGCAGCGCGGCTGCGACTTCGGCTTCGGTGAGGGTCGAGTCCAGCAGGTGCCGGCGGATGCGCGCCTGCGTGGCCTGCCACCACTCCTCGGGCACATCCGCGCCATCGGCAGGAGCAGCACCGGGAGCGCGCGGGATCTGTCGACCTCTGTCGGTGTAGGCCTGGAGCTGGTCGATGCTGATCTCACCCCGGGCATACATCCACAACTGTCCCTGCCACGGCATCTCATCCGGAAACCCTTCCAAGTACCCGGAGTGGATGACCTCCCGGACCGTCTTCTCCCGCTTCGCAACCACGGACGCTGGGATGAGCAGGGTCTGGACGATGCGGTTCGCCTCCCTGGTAGCGGGGTCGGCCAGGTCGGTGAGGCGACGCCGATTCCGGTCAACGAGCTCGTAACCGGGCTCCTTCTCACTGTGTTCAATCATGATCCGCGCCATCGACGCTTCCGGGTCGTCGGTGTCCTCGAGGAGCGCATGCCCCCAGAGGATCCGGTCGTTTGAGAGGTGCAGGGAGACCAGACGCATCATCAGCGGTACCTCCAAGAAGTCTTAAGCGAGCGAGCGAGCGAGCGAGCGGGCGAGCGGGCGAGCGGGCGAGCGGGCGAGCGAGCGGGACCGGGCTGTGTCAGCTCGCCGGTGGGGTGGGTCGGGTTCGGCCGATGCGCTCTGGCTGCTCGGTAAGGATGAACCGCATCAGGCGGTCTGTTTCCGCCATCGCCGCTTCCGACACGTCGCTCCCGGTCGGGTCGGTGGTGGTCAGGCGGAACCAGGGCGTCTCGTTCGCGTGGTCGATCAGGACCGTTGCCCACGGCCCGTCGGGATCGTTCGCGTCGGCGAAGATGGTGGCGCCGAAGAACCGGGCGTCGTCGAACGCCAACGTCAGGGACACCAACTGCAACACCACGTCGTGGCTCTCGTTTGCTTCGTTGGTCATTGGACGTGCATCCAGCGGAGGTCGTAGGCGGTGTCGGCGCGGAAGTGCAGCAGCTGCCGCAGCGCGTTCACCGCATCCGTGTGCGCGTCCGTGTACCCGTCCTGCCAGATCACGGACGCGGTAATTGACTCGTCCGTGCAGCAGCCGAGGTTCGGCGGCGCGAGGATCGTCGTGTCCTGCGGGACGAGGACTTTCACCGTTGCTTCGTCCACGCTGGCGGGCTCATAGCCGAGTGCTCCCATGTCGGGGTGAGTGGCGAAGAACGCCATCAACCTGTTCGGCGGCACCGCAGCCCATGACTGGTGTGCCGCCCACCGGTCCGACATCACCCCGCCCAGCGCGATCAGTTCATTCGCCTGCTCGTCGAGCGTCGCGGCGTGCTTCCAGCAGGTGCGGATCCCGCCGGGGCCTGGATAGGCCGCAAGGACCCAGTCCGCGAGAGCGGACCGGTCTCGGGCTTCCCACCCGAGGGGCGTGTGGACCACGTGCTCGCCGAGCGTCAGCAGTGCTTCGCGAACATGCTCGACCGGCAGGCCGGAGCGCGCTGCGATCTCGTTGGTAACACCGCCGTTGACGGTGATGATGCGGGCGATGGCGAACACGTTCCGCCAGCCCGGCGTCGCGTCTCGCTGCATCGACGATCCGGACACCTGCCGGCCGTCCGCCCACACGCGTTGCCGTTTCCCATTCACCACGACAAGGTCCGGGTACCGCCGCGCCAGCGACAACACCCCACCTTCTGAACCGCCAGGCAAGACGATCAGATCGGCGTCGCGACTGTCCGGTACGCCGTCAGCGATGGTGGTCGTCGGGTCCGGTGTCGACAGGAACCCGATCCGGCCGTCCTCGAACCGGAGCCGGTCAAACGCCCCCACCTTGGCGGGCATGCCAGCGGCGGTGAGGGCGGTGAGGGTGTCGGTGATGTCGATCGTCCACCCAAGCCCGAACGGCAACGACAGGATCGTCTGCTCGTCCCGAATGTCCTGCACCCACTGCCGATCACTCATCGGCGCCGCCCCCACCCGGCCTTGACGGCCGAGGCAAATCACGGCCAGCAGGCCTCGGGTCATCTTCGGAGAGCCGCTTGAGCCCAAGCCCGGACGCGTCGAGGATCGCATTCTCGGACTTCTGCGTGGCGACGAATGACCCGATCTGCGCGTTGACCGCGACAAGAGTCCCGATCCGACTCCGCGCATCCAACACCACCGCAGCGACCTCCTCAGGCGTGCAGTCGGACGTCAGCTCCGGCTTCGACGGGTGCAGAGCGGGGAACTCGAGCTGCTGCACCGGCGGATGCCACTTCACCCCGATGCGGAGCACACGGCCGTCGGCGTCGTTGCGGTAGAACATCGACCCGAACGGGTGACCCATGTCGAGGGTGAGGTCTGCACCGTAAAGCGTCCAACCGGCGGCGGCATAGGCGAGATCCCACCGTTGCACGGTGAGAGCGCCGAGTCCCATCCTCAGGCCCGGGATCAGCGCCTGGCCGTCCTGCACGTCGCCGTAGAGGGCCTGGAGGTCCGGGGGACTCTGGTCGCGCAGGTCCGATACCGGGATGCGGGCCATGCCGCTGATAGCGGCGGGTTGCCGCGCACGGCGGCGCGGGTCGTTCTCGGTGTTAGGCATGCGGCTCCTTCTCGCTCGCCCACTCCGGAACTCAGCAGGGGCAGCCGCTTCGCTGCCAGCAGCATCAGCGTTGGAGTTGGGGTGGACGATTTCGACGGTAGGGACGAAGCGACCGTGAGAGCCAGGGGTTCGAGCCGTTCGAGGCCAGGAACAGGAAAACTCAGACAGCGTCCAACGACGCTGCTGCCTCGCGCTTCAGACGCTTTTTCTCGTTCCTTCGCTCGGTAGCGGCGCGCTTCTTGTCGAGGGCGATGCGGCGGGGGTCACCGAACTGGCCGGCGTTGTCGACCTGGCGGAGGGACTCTGCTCGCGCCCTGGCCCCGCACCTCCCACACTGCTCACCAGCGAGGTGGTTCTTCGGCATGACGCTGAAGGCCCCGTGCTCGAAGCAGCGGATGCGGATGCTGGTCCGCTGGTCGACGAAGTCGACGTTCCGGTAGTCATACCGGGACCCGTGAACCTCGTGCGCTCGGTCGAGGAAGAGTTGCAAGCGGCGCGCGGCCGGTCCGCGCCGCGTGGAGCAGTCGTGGCAGCCCTGCCCAGGAATCACTCTGCCCTTCACCGTCTTCGCCTTGTGGTCCTGCGGCGCCATCAGGAAGACACCGTGCTCCGGGCAGATGATCCGTACTCGTGTCTTGACGTTGACGAACTCGTCGGGCAGCAGCGAGTAGTCGTAGCGGCCGCCGTGCTCAGCGTCCGCAGCGGCGATGAACGCGTCGCAGCGGGCCAGCCGGGTGGCAGTGATGTGGTCCAAGAGGGACTCCTTGTGTGGGGAGCCGTTCCTATGCCGCCATCAGAGATCGAGTTGGGCGCTGACGCCGGCTGGGCGAACGGGGCCACCCGCGGTAACCGACGGCGGTCCGGCCAGCGCCCGATCGAAGACGCCAGGTCTGCGGAGGAAGAGCGCTCTGCGGCAGGGATCCCAGATCTGAGATCACGGCTACCGGTGGCCTGGGGGCACAGAAGCGGTGGGCACCCACGACGCGGTGCCCACAACCTCCTCACGAAAGGCCATCCCATGGCTCCGGACCAGCACCAGCACCGCCGCGAGATGCAGATCGTCCTCGACTGGCTCGGCCTCAACGGCCGCGGCATCGACCACCTCTACGACCACCTCCTCGCAGGCCCGGGCGGCAAGCGGCAGTTCCGGGCCCTCTACCGCGTCGAACCGTTCCTGGACGAGCCGGACGTGTTCGCGTTCCAGATCGCCACCATCCGCAAGCTCCGCACCGACACGGACTTCCAGCGCTGCGCCGAGCAGCACTTCCTCCTCCAGTACGAGCACGACGAAGCCGAAGCCGCCGCGCAGGCCGGCCTCGACGACGACTGCGCTGAGCTCCGCCGACAGCACTGGGGAGACGACCTCAACGCCATCGACGCGGGGCGGCGGCTGCTCTCGCTCCTGCGCGCCGGAGCCGCCACCCTCCAGCAGTACCGGACCGCCCAGGACCAGTGGGGAACCACCTGGAAGGACCGCACCACCTTCCGTGCAGACCCCTCCGCAACCGCCTGAGCGCCAAACTCCCAGCTGGCCCGGACGAGCCGGCATAGAGACCTCGCAGCCAGCTACACGGCAGGTGAGCACCTTCCGCAGCAACGTCACGACGAGACCACACCCCTGACTCGGTCCTCGGACAGTACGCGGGACGGTGCTCGTCTGCCAGGCACAACAGCTTCACACCCAGCCGGTCGGACACGTCCGGCATAGAGACACCAAGCCCAACCGAACGGGCGAGCACGAGCGCCATCCACGCACCGCAGTAGATCCACGTTGAGAGGTCGCCGGTGCGGGACACCAGTCGTGCTCGCCCGCCGTCACTGGACGCCACACAAGCACCAGCCACGAACTAGAAGAAAGACGACCATGACTGTCATCACTGATTGCACTAATCGCCAAGCGCACTGCCACACCCTCCCCGAGCTCCGCCCCCTCGACGCACACGCCGACACGATTCCTCGGAACCTCATCAAGAAGTACATCGAGCTCCACGAACAGCCCGAAGCGCGCAAGCAGTACCGCGCCGAGACGAAGTACACCGGGACCCTCCGCAACCTCTTCACCTTCGTCCGGACCTACCGACCGTTCCCCACCACGGTCAAGGTGCACCCATTCTCGAGCGCACTGACGTACCTCGAACCGGTGTACGAGATCTGGGACGCTCGCATCACCGCCGCGCTCGCCACGCTCGAAGCCGACGAACTGGAGGCAGCTCGAGAGCTCAAGGTGACCGTGGAAGCGCTCCGCAGTCAGCACCCGTACGACACCGTCGACGCGGAGGAGCGTCGAATGCTCGCAGCGCTCCGGGCCGGTCTCCTCACCGGCCCCTCGCTGCAGCGCGCCGTCCAACGCTGGGGAACCACCGCTTGGGAAGACCTTGCAACGTTCCGCGAGCGCGACGCCTCGCAGCCCAGCGGGCGGCAGCGCAACTGTGCCACGGCCAAGGGCGACCGCTGGTACTCGGGAGCCAGCGTCGAAGGGGAGAACCTGCTCCTCGACTGGCCCCGAGACCCGTCGATGACCCGGAACAACAAGACGCCCGCCAGCGCCCGTCGCTAGTTGTGCGCGGAACTCACACCAGATCAATCACGGAGGAAACAGCATGAGCAACGACAAGACCGCGAACGGCGCTCGTCACCACGAGAAGACGACAGCTACTTTCAACACCCACGGCACGGGCCCGACGCAGAGCACAAAGCGCCGCGCGTGGCACCCGGTGCCCGGGATGTGGGAGATGACGCTCGCAGAGAAGACGTCCGCGGACTGCGCGACCGGACGGCCGACGCTCATCCCCAACGCGACCCTGGCCGTCGCCCGGCCAAACGGCGCCGTCTACCCCTCCGGAACCCGCCACCGCGTCGTCGTCGCGTTCGACGTGACCCACGTGAAGCGGCGAGACTAGGTCGGGGCTCGTTGGCATGATGTCGAGCTCGCAATCTCGGAGAATGCCCTGAGCCCTGGTGCGAGCAACCGAGTCCGCCGGTGCCGCCCCCGCACCCGTGATAGGCGGACGCGATAGCCCCTAATGAAGAAGCCCTCCCGAGCCGGGAGGGCTTCTTCATGTGTCGACACCACTGGGCATCCAGAGCAGCCGGTGACCTCATCCGAACGAGCGGTGCTGAATGTCGGTGGTGCCCTGGAGATTGCTTCCGTGACCGACATCATCGGCGGAACCCTCGCCCCCCTCATCGACGGCGCCATCGGCAGTACCCAGCGGCGGCAAGACGACGAACGTCAGCGCCGTCGTGCAGCAGCAGCCGAACTCCTCGACTGGATGGTGCCGATGGTCGAGCAGCTGCATCACCTGCGCGACCGTCGCGACACCGCATTCTGGGCTGAGCACATCCCGATCGCGTACCGCAGCCTGGACGCGATGAAGGTCCGGCTTCCACGTCAATGGCGACACCTCAAGCGTTCCATACGCGCTTGCCTCGGTGAAGCGCTCGGCAACGGCCTCATTTTCCTCGACGCCGGAGACGACGTCCTCAGCGACACCATCGACTACAGCGCACGATGGTCAAGCTACGCCGCCGACTACCTCGCGCTGTGCCTCTCGCGGATCCGCGAGTGGGAGAACGAGTGGACTGCACGCTCCGCGCAGCGGATTGTGATCCCGGACTTCGACGACTGGCTGCGCATCACCGAGCGGCACCCGACGTACTGACTCCTGCCGGCAGCGCCGCAACCCGGAAACTAGCCGTAGGCTGCGGTTCATGGCGATGGCGGGAGAGGCACTCAAGGCGATTCTCTGTCCGACTGAGTTTGGCGCGTTAAGGGTTCTTTCGAGAAGTGCCGTCCACTCTCCGTCCGTCAAGTCGCGAGCATCATGAGCATGACGCCGGCGGAAGCCAACGACGTCTCACTCACGCTGTCTGAAGCGGGATTCGCCACCTCGCGAAAGTTGGGACGTGAATCACTGTGAGCATGCCCGCAGACCATACGCCCTCGGCCGGGTCGAGTCCGTACTCGACAGGCGGAGGCGGCGTCCGCTTAGAGCATTCTTACGCAGCCTGCCTCATTGCTGGCCTCCTAGGTGGTGAAGCACTTCCGGAACTCGGCGATGAACTATCGGTGGACTCGATCCGCCTCCAGGCCAGCGACCTGAGCAATGTTGATGACATCCTGCTCGAGGGGCGGGACCCCCACGGCGAGCGACATCGCGCGTCGATCGCCGTCCGGCGAAACCCCGCACTCACCACGAGCGACGACGCTTCCGTTCCCCTCATCCGCGACTTCCTGGCCGTCGTAACGGATCACTGGGCTGAGGTTTCCGCTGGGCGCTGGCGACTTGTCCTAGCCGTTTCAACGAACGCCAACGCGGTGGCTCAGCTTTCCGAACTCGCCGAGCTTGCTCGTTCCCTCCCGTCCTCTGCTGATCTGACCATCCGCCTGGCGCAGCCCGGGAGGACCAACACGCTCGTCCGCGGCCGGTACGACCACCTCCTAGGACTAGTGCAACGGGCCTCGGAAGGCCTCTCCGCGGCCGATGAGCTGACCGCGCCGGAATTGGCATGGCGACTCCTCGCCTGCCTGAGTACGCGAAGCCTCCGCCTAGAGCGGACAGACAGGGCAGACCGGACGTCCGCCGTCAACACCCTGCAACGAATACTGAGCAGTGGGTCGCCCGCCGCGGCCGATGCCCTATTCTCACGGCTAGAGGAACTTGTCGGTGAATGGGCCCCGCAGGCAGCAGTGCTCACTCAAGGATTGGTTCGGCGGAGGCTGAGTAACTATCCGCTCTTAAGGTCTGCATCTTTCGCCGTCGGATGGGGGTTTATCGACCGGCTCGGAACCCGACTTCGTGAAGCAGTGAGCCCCGGTCTCAAGTCCGGCCAGCAAACGCTCGAGCTCGAACGCCTGGACGAGCGATCCCGGCTCGTCGCAGCCATTGGCTCGGTCGGTACATCAGCCGGTGCCCTCGTGGTCACCGGTGACCCCGACGTCGGGAAGTCTGCGTTGTCTCTGCGTGCGGTCGAGACACTTGAGCAGGACGGGGCTGCGATCGTTCGCCTTAGCCTTCGCGACCTCCCGAACACTGTGGCGGAATTCGAGGGTCAGTTGGGCGGCCACGCACTCGACGATGTGATGGCAGCCGGAGCGGTGCGTCCGGTCCGAGCGTTCCTGGTGGACGGCGCCGAGGCCGTCCTCGAAGGTCGGGGCCAAATGTTCCGCGCTGTCGCCGCGGCCGCGCTAAGAGGTGGCTTCGGCGTGGTCAGCGTGACCCGTACCGATGGGTCCCGTCAGGTCCGGGAGGAGCTGAGTCGAGCGCTGGACCTGGCAGGATCAAGCCTCTCGCCTGGCGAGCACCTCGTCGGGCCGTTGACCACTGACGAGCAGCAAGCTTTGCCAGGAGCTTTCACCGCACTTGCACGCCTGAGTGTCGAACCCCGCGCGAACTGGGTGCTCGGAAGGCCCGGACTAGTTGATGCCCTTCTGCGGACTGGCGTCGCCCTCGAGCCAGGTGACCTCCTCTGCGAGGCAAATGTGTACTCCGCGGTGTGGCGGAGCCTCATCCGCCGCGACGAGATCCACCTCCAAGGCTCCGCCTCCCCGGACGATCGCGAACTGGCTGCGCTCAGAGCCGCCAGGCGAGCGCTGAGTATCGCGGCGGAGCCAGCTCATGGGACCGGCGCTGCCGAACTGCGCTCCGACGGGGTTCTTCGGGTACCCAACAATCCCGCGCTCGTAGCCGGCGATGAGTTCGCAACAGACCTGTTCCGAGACTTCGCCCTATGCAGGCTCTTCATCACGCAGGGTTGGGAACCACTCAGCTCGGCAGGAGCCCCTCGGTGGTCCATCCGCGCCGCCCGACTCGGGTGCCAGGCCGCACTTCTCGGCCCTAACCGCTTGAGCGCTTGGACGGACCTCTCGACTAACTTTGGTCGGATTGCCAGCGCCCAGGGTGACCGATGGTTGGAAGTTCCGTACGAAGCCCTGCTCACGCTGGGGGACGCGGAGTCCGCGCTCCGCGAGCTGTGGGAGACCCTGACGGACAACGACTCAACGGGTCTCGCAACCCTGCTCCGCCTAGCCGAGGTGCGATACGTCCAGGGCACGGTCGGCGACGCGTTCGCGTTATCGCCGCTCGTGAAGGTTGCCTTCTGCGATCGGTCCAAAGTTGATCACGGTCCCCGGTTCGGGCATCGAACGATTCATGAGGTCATCCGGGGCCTCGTTTTGGCTTGGCTGCGCGGTATGGCGAGCGTCGTACAACCAGATGCCCTCCGCCAAGAAGTTCGCAACGTCATCCTCGATGGAGACCCGCCCCTCTACGACGACTTCGCTATCGAGGCGCTCGCCTCCCTGGGGCCAGACATCGACGACAAGGCTGAGGCGTGGCTCCGACAGGTCGGCAGCGATCGACCGGGACACCTCCACGCTGCGGCAGAGTCGTTTGCCGTCGTCTCTAGCATGTCGCAAGCCCGACCCAAGCTGCTTGTGGATCTCGCCGAGGCGTACTACATCGAACTTCCCGATCCAGATGATCGCTGGGGTGGGACCCGTCTGGACGACGGCATTCGAGACTTCAAGCACGGACCCGGCATCGGATTCGGGACCCCGGGAGCAGCCTGGTACTACGGCCCCTTTTTCAGGTTGCTCAACACGACCCCCCTTGAGGCAATCAGCTTCATCAACAGAATGCTCAACCACGCGGCCAAGGTGCGCGTCGAGAAGACTCACGACTACATCGACGAGCCGTCAGACCGCGCGGAACCTGCCGGGATTGCGATGGATGTCGCTGGCATCGGGACACGTCGCTACGTGGGTGACGGCCACGTCTGGGCCTGGTATCGGGGGTCGAGCGTCGGACCATACCCGTGCATGAGCGCGCTGCTTGCTCTCGAGCGATTCATCGACCACATGCTGGAGAACTGGGAGATCCCGGCACGAACCATTCTCGAGATGCTCCTGCGCGACTGCCACAATCTTGCCGTTCCTGGGTTGCTCGTCGGGTTCCTCACCAGACATCCCGACCACGCCGGCGAACTCCTTGACACATTTCTCGAGCACCCTGAGATCTGGCACTTCGAGACCTCGCGCGTGGTGGGCGAGCATTTCCACGTGCGCGGCCCCGACGCAGACAAGCTCACAGGCAGCGACCGCCGGTCATCCACCCCGCACCACACCGTCGCGGCGATGGTCCTCAACGCGCGCGCCAAGGGAGATGAGAGTCGTCTTGCTCAACTCGCAGAAGTTGGGACCCGCCTCGTCGAGAATGCCCGGACAGCACTCACCGGGGCCATGGGAGACACGGAATACCTCGCTATGATCGAAGGCTGGGCCGCTGGGTTCCGATACACGAACTACCGCGCAAGCCCGACCTCAGACGGGGTCATGATCGAGTTTGAGCGCCCCGCCGAAATCGAGCAAATCCTCGCGCCAGGCAACCAAGAGTTGCGGACCGTCAACCTGATGTACATGCTTCAAAACCGCTACGGGCGCTACAACGACGATCCCGAGAGCTGGCCGGTGGACCACCTCGAGGAGGATCTAGCCACCGCTCGACGGATCGACGACGAGGGCTCTGTTCCGCAGAACTTCCACGGGCCCGAAGACTCCCTTGTGGCCGTCGCGGCGGCCGCCGTGCATGCCCAAGCACTGGGACTCGCCACGTTGCCTATAGCGAACTTGGTATGGGCCGCCAATACCGTCATCTTGGCCGGCGAGAACCCACAGATCGACGGGATGGACTACAGCGGCTCGATGTTCTCGATGGGCGCCGACAGAGCCGCCGCCGCATCCGTGCCGTTGCTTCTCCTCGCGCCCTTCGATGATCTAGGTCTGGACCGACAGGAGATCGAGGACTGTTTGCGATCCCTCGGCACCAGCGTCTTCGACGAAGTACGAGCTAACTATGTCAAGGGCACCCAACCCGTCTGGGCCGCGCCATGCGACATCGACGTGGACACGGACCGATGCCGCAGGCACGCCCCGGCATGGGCCGCGGCAACCGCTGGCTTGGTCGATAGCAGGCTCGGCCCCTGGAACAAGGATGGACAGCGACGGGAATCTGATCCGTTGCCGCCGCCCTTCCACGAATCCGTTGCTGGGGTTGGCGACGACGACCTGCTTGTCAACCGGCTGCGCATGCCGCTCGCCTGCATGATTGATGGCCGGAAGGTCGAGTGCCTTCAACCTGAGGTGGCCGAACTTTGGGTACCGCTATGGGACGCCCACCGCCGAGGCCTCGCCCGCTGGTGGAAGGAAGGGTACGACCACCACGCACACATCACCCACGAGCCCATCGCTCGCCGGATGATCGAGGTCGCGCTCGACGGTGACCGCGACACCATCGGTGCACACATAGAGACACTCGCAAAAGACTCGAATTCACTGCATCTCCTGTTCGACGGCTTCGCCACGGTCTTCACCTACGACGAGGACCTTCGGCTGCGCATGGCCGACTTCTGGCCTTGGGCGCTTAAGACTGCCCTGGACACGATCGGGGACGGAACCGAGCTGCGATCCCAACGCCACTGGTTTGACTACATGGCAGCGGCCCTGCTCCCCACCCCCAGCCCAAGGTCGGGAGACACGGACATCGACGGCACGCTTGCCAGATGCCGTATGGCTTGGATTCAACCGGCCGCCTTGGGCGAGCTCCCCGACCGCTGGCTGCATATCGCGCGCGGTCAGGCTAAGGCCGTTGACGCGGTCGTCATGTTCGCGAAAGGCACCACGCCGGCATGGCAGACGACTGTTGGGTTGACCTGGGTCGAGACGATCATGGCCGGCCGCTTCGACCTGATCGCGAATCACGTTTGGCTCGTCGAAGAATGGCTGATCCATCTTCGCGACGCCGGAGCGATCCACGGGGAGGTCAAGAGCCGATATCACCGAATCGTTGACGGGCTCGCTGCCGCGGGGGACCACTGCGCGGTTAGGCTCCAGCGACTGGATGAGTAGGCCCTTGCCTAAGTGAACGAGTCAACCAGAACTGCAGCAGTCCCGACCAGGTCAACCCGCGCCAGTACCAGGTCAAGCAGTACCGCAACGGGAACCCCCTGAGCGCCAGCGCGAACCACCGGGTCAGCCGGTGCCCGATCCCAACCAACGCCTTGTAGTCGACCCAGACCGAACACGACGACGCCCTCCCAAACCGGGAGGGCGTCGTCGTGTTCCCACCTATCCGCTTCGCTACTTTCAGCTGCCCGCGGCTGAAGCCGGAGACCGGTGTCGTACAGCTCGGCGGTGGATGTGCGGTCGAGGCCGCGCTGCCACCTCTCACCGATCGAGGCCGCGTAGTCGGCCAGCGTCACGGTGGTGTCGTTGCCGGTTTCGGTCGACGCCCACGGAGCGGGTCCACCGTCGATCGTCACAGCGCTCGATCCCGATGCCGGCGATGACCCACCTCATCCCTCGTCATCCCCTCGCCTTAGAGCGATCACGCCTCTTGCAGGTCGAGGAGCGGCAGCTGTGCTGGAGAATGGGCGCATGCCTGAATCTTGTGCTTTCTGCGGGTCGGTGGGGCCCCTGACCCGCGAGCACGTTTTCGGTCAGTGGGTGAGCAGGACTGGCTTGGATCTCGCTCCCATGCGTCATCACGCGGGCCCGCTGAATGCTCTGCCGCGCGATTTGGGGGAGCAGCCCCCATTCCGGCAGACAGTGAAGAGCTTCTGCGCCTCTTGTAACAACGGGTGGATGAGCAACCTCGAAACGGTCGCGCAGCGAGCGCTGACCCCGTTGATCCTCGACGAGCCCGGGACGATCGCGCCGGAAGACCAGGCGGCGATCGCAACGTGGGTGCAGAAGACCGCGCTGACCGCGATGCTCCTCTCCAGCAGGGACCAGCGGGAAAATGGCTACGGGCTCGCCCCGTCGGAGTACAGGGCACTCTACGAGCGCCGCGAGCTGGTGCAACCGCTGGATTTCAGCCAGTTCTGGGTCGGCCGATTCGAGGGAATCAAAGGATTTTCGGCTGTACGCGTCACTCCGCTGACGGTTCGCATCCCAGGTTTCCCCGAGCCGCCGCTGCCCCAGGGCTACGCGATGACGATCGTCCTCGGAGCGCTCCTCCTGCACGGCGTGCGGTTCACCACTCCAGGTCTTCAGGCGGACACGAAGACGGAGCTGGGGTTGCCACCGCTGTGGCCATCGGAGACATCGGTGATGTGGCCAGCGGGGCAGACGTGCACGGAGAAATCTCTGCACGCGCTCGCGGATGGGGGGACGTTGCGCGCAACGGGTGGGGAGGTGCGACTGCAACCCTGGTCTCACGCAGCTCACCTCCCGCAGAGCGCCTTCGAGAACGGTGCAATCAAAGTCCCTGCGCTGTGCCGCAAGCACGACATCTACTACCCCGCGGCCCTACTGCAAGAAGCGCACCAGGGGCGGTTCTACGCATTCATGACTTCGTGCGAGTGCAGCGCCTATCTGATCCATACAGACTCTGACCGCATCCGCTTCCGAGCCACGGGCGAACCGGAAGGCATCGCGGCCATGTACGCGGACATGGTTGGCGACGAGTTCCTCATCGAGGACCAGATCGGGGAGTTCGCCTGCAAGCGACTGTCCGCCTGACACAATCGGGGGACTGCTAGCTGTTCGGTTGATTCCCGACCAGCGAGTATATGGTCCTCGGAGGAAGGATTTGCTTATGGCGGAAGCGTTCCGGCGCGATGTGATCGCGATTGCTCGCCTCGGCTGTATCACGGGGACGAAGGTCGCGAAGGGCTCCGGTATTTTCGAGCGAACCGGGACGATCTCGATAGGTCGAACCGATGTCCACGACAGTGTCTGGCCCGGGCAACGTGGTCGGAGAACGTCAGCCGGTCGAGTCCTTCCTTGCTTCCAAGCATCAAGTATGTGTGGCGACGACGATGCCGACGTACTCGAGTGTGCTGGCGTGAACTATGTAGATATGGTGAGTGCCAGCCGACCGGCCTGCGGAAGGTAGTGGATGTCGTATAGGGGGAGAGCGGATGCGTATCGTCAAGTATCGGCAGGGATCAGGGCGGCCGACGGAGGCAGCCCGGGGGAACCTGAACGAGCTGGTGATGCTTATGGAAGCGGCGGTCGCGCTGGCGAGCGTCGAACGCTGGGTGCAGGACTCCGTGTCGGCGACGGCACGCCAGAAGGCAGGAGCCACACTCCTAACTGAAGCCATTAGTAGCGCCGGCAAGCATGATTCGTACGAGGTGTCTGTGGTCGATGGCTTCATGCGCCTGGGGGCCGTGAGTTTCGCCGCGCACGGCTCAGAGGCTGTTTGGGAACGGAGTTTCCCGACGGGCAAGCCAGGGCGTCCTCTATCGGTGGACGTATGCCTCTTCAACGCAAAGCGTAATGAGGAAGCACGGGTCGAATTCGGTGCTTATTCGCCAATCAAGCTGCGCGACGATTCGAAAAAGCTGGCAGTCGAATTACCAGCGACGACGGATCACAGGGTCTCAAACTTCGTGATGTTGTGGCGGACGCGGGAGTCCGGCGTGGTTGCGACGAGTTCAGAGTGGAGAGATACGTGCGTCAGAGATGCACGAGCCGTGTCCACCGCTCATTACGACGTGAAGATGGAGGTGGCCTCGGAACAAGACATGTTTGTCGCTGCAAGTGCCAAACGGCGCAAGGTGCAAGTCGCGCTGTTCTCGGTTACGAACAACGCTCCAGCCAACGGACCGGAAGTACCCGTGGCGGGGTCCGTGGATCTTCCTCTCTGAGGGCCCGTTGCACGGCAGGTCGCGCGGAGTTGCGAGCTCAAGAGGCCTTCCGTCGACTCTGAAGCGCTCAGAGCCAGTATGTCGCCGTGTCCTAAGCGCGCTGGAGGGCGATGAACTCGTCGGGACTGCTGCCAAGGCTAGGGCGCAGGAGTCTCTTCGAGTGCGGTTCGAACGCTGTATGCGGGGTCGGCGGCGAGTATGTCCTTGATTTCGGCATGAATGCCGTCGGGCTGCTGAGCGAGCGCTCGGGCGAGAGCTCGCCTAACGCGCGCATCGGGGTCTCTCGCAAGCTTCAAGCCCAGGTGCTCTGGCTTGCCATGTTCCGCCGACCGCAATGCGACGAAACTTCGGATCGCCCACCCCTGCACTGCGAGGAACGTCAGATCGTCGTCGACGGTGGCGCCGAGCCGTTGGAGCGCGATCGTTGGCCAGTAGTCCGCATCCTCGCCCAGCAGCGAGTAGACGACACGCCTCACCTCTTCGCGCTCGGCGTCAGTCGAAGCGAGCGTGGCAGCCAGCGCTAGTGCCTGTCCACGGCTGTGTTGCGGCATGCCATTCATACGAAGGCCGCCGAGCTTACGGATGAACTGCTGATTCATCTCGTCGTGCTCTGAGGGTGTTGGAGAGACGGCGAGTCGCAGCGCGGTCGGTAAATGCTTGGAGCGCTGCGCCTCGTCGAGATGGGGGGCGAGATTGCTCGCGGCCACTAGGTAATCACCCCGGTCGCTGGAACTGATATGAGGATGATCCGCTCGGACCAGAAGCTCCGTGACCGCGGTGTCGAGTGATCCTGTGTCTAGGTGGCTGATGAGGAGCGAGTCTCCGACCGCGCCCGTGCCGACGCTGTAGACGCCTGTCTCGTATGTGAGTGGCGTGGTGAGTCGTGCCAGCGCGTTGGCGGCAACAGTGCTGTCGGTGGCTTTCGGATCGCCCAGCGCCAAAGTCTCCTGTGCCCAGCTGTTGCCCTCCTCAGCGAGTTCGGCGAGTTTGTCGTGCGCGAGTGTCGCGTGTGCGGCGACCGCTTCCCGGGCAGTCTGACTCCGGCCTCCCTGCGCACGTGCAAGGAGGGGCACGAGGTGTGAGATGGCACGCGACGCCAAGCTCGGATGGGTGAGCGCGATCCTCGCAACCGTGAGTGCCTCATCGTCATCGTGATGCCGGTAGTGGTTCTCTTCGACATCGGGTTGTGCCTCGAAGTGCGTGAGAACGGCGTCTGCGGCCGTGAGATCGAGGCGTCCAGCGATACCAGCCAGTGCCTTGATGGCGTTGTTGTATCGCGACGTGGCAAATGAGCGCAGGTCAGGGTAGGTCCCCTTCTCCGCGGCGTCGAGCTCGGTCGTAATGCGCGTGGCGATGCGATCGACCTGATCGTCTGGCACGAGGTCTGCCTGCGTCCCCAGGAGTCGGTAGGCCGCGCCGACCGTCCAATAGTTCGGAGCGTCGAGGTCAGGAGTGATGTCAATGAAGTCAGAGGTCAGGGACTTGCCGAGAGCTTCGATTTGCTTCGTGGCCCCGACCTGGGCGAGGTGGTAGGCGGCGAGAGCGGGCTCGTCCGATTCGATGAGGATTGACGCGAGCGCTCTCCTGGCGCGGTCCTCGCCCACCCAGTCGCTTGTGGTGATGGCGTCGCGTAGTGCTCGCTGTGCGGAGATGGACGCCGATCGCAGGTTCCCCTCACTCAGTGCGGCCAGTGCGTCTACGTACGCGTCGCTCGAGGTTGGAAGAAGCGGCCTGGAACTACCCATCTCCCGCACTGCCGTCTGCAAGGGGAGCAGTTCATTGCTGGTGAATGGGTTCCAGCGCGAACGGAAGGCGCGTCGGCTGAAGATCCAAGTAGATGCCTCACCCCACTGCGAGGCCAACGAGGCGACACCGGATGCCTCGTTCCACGCGAGATCCGCCTCGCGGAACTTCTGGTGCAAGGCGAGACTTCGCGCGTGGCGTGCAGTGACGAGGCCGGACAAGCCGTACCCCAGCTTCAGCTTTCGTGCGTCGTCGAGAAGCTCCGTCCACTCACCGGTTGACTCTGCGAGAAGGATGCGGAGCCGCACGCGCCGAGACTCATCGACCGCGGGAAGTAGCGAATACTCCGACAACGCGGGCACTGCTTTCGTCAGCCACTCCGACTGATCACCGGCGAGCGTAGTCTCGCCTGCCAACAGGACGAGACGAGCCTGATCTGAGGGATCTCCTAACCGCAGGCTTGCAACTTCTGGAACGTGACCAAGCGGGTTCTGGTAGAGGTTGATGGCCGCCTCGATCACCAGGCGATAACGAGCCACGGTCTCGCCGTCGTCCGCCGCACTCGGCAGTTCGTCGAGTCGAGATCGGGTCATTTGGGCGGTCGTCGACAGACCCTGGTCCAACGCCACCCAGAAGTCGTCGAGGATCTGACGCGCTGCCTCATCAGCTCGTCCCGCAACCGCCAGAAGACGGACGCGCTCCTTGTCGTGCGTCGAGGCGTGGGGACCGAATCCCGCCCTCCGGAGAGTCGACTGGCCCTCCTCGATGAGGGTGAGCGCGTCTGCGGCGACGGTCGTGGCGGCCGCCTTGTCGAAGAGGACCTGTGCGCCGGTTGATACCTCGGGTGTGCGAGCGATCGCCTCACGGACAGCCGCCGCGTCCGCGGACGGCACATGCGCGAACCCAATCTTGAACGGCAGGCAGAATGCCTCGGCGGTGGGTAGACCGAAGTACTCAATGACGATCTCGGGACGATTACGCAACAGCGTTGAGAGCTCCTGTGCGTCCCACAGGTCAAGGACGATCGGGTACAGCGCTTTGCGCTGCACTGCCAGCTCCTCGACTGCGCCGGTGCTCTTGACCGCACACGCGACGCCGAGGATCAGGCGGTCGACCTCGAAAGGGCGCTTCGTGTCACGGAACTTGTTGATCGCAGCCCTGAGATGTGACTTGTAGAAGTGCTTGTAGTCTTTGCTCTGAAGTGCGACGCTACCTCCGTCAGGTGCCAGGGCCACGATGTCGAGTCCGAGCTGGGCCTGACCGCGATCGCCGTAGAGCTGAGCGTCTCGCAGTCCCTCGACATCTCGCATCATCCGGAGTTGGAGTCGCTCAAAATCCTCCCAACCGAGGGATGTGAAGGGCAGTTCGTCGAGCTTCCCCATCACCGGCGCTGGCGTCGTGACGGATGGCGGGGAGTAGAGCGGCGACGCGAGGGAAAGAGGTTTCCAGTCAGCCACGTTTCTCCCGCCCGCACACCTGTCGATTGCGACCTCAGCAGGCCGGATACGACCCGTCCCATCATAGAAGCGATGGCGCTCCTCGTGATTCAGCTTCAACGTAGCGGCTTCCAGCCGGTCCTGGCCCTCGCTAGGCAACGAAGAGCCCGAGGGCAAGAATTGCCTGATTACGGGGCTCTCATGGACGCGCGGGCAGCGTCAGAGGATAGGACGCTGCTCGTCAGGGGATACGGCGCCGTCCTGCGATCCGAAGGCCCGCACGGGCTCAGGCATCTGCGGGTTCTTAAGACAGCCCACCGAAACGTGTCGGACACGACGACAGAAGCCCACCGAGGATCTCGGTGGGCTTCTTCGTTCTCATGGCTGTCGTTGGGTCGTACGCATGGGGTGCCTCACTGCGACGTTTAGCGGACCACCCATGTGCGACACGACTCTGCTCGCGGGTCGTCCAGTTCCGAGTTGGACACCGAGGTCCGTGGAAGGACCGGCTACCGGGCGGCTGTGTCCTCGCCTGCTCGACTACATCAAGAACTCGGTCGCTGCTTCGACCCCTTCCGTCGTCAGGCTCCAGCTCGGCCGAGCGAAGTCCTCCCGCCTCAAGCGCACCCTGACCTCGTCAACGACCTCATCGGCGCGGGTTTGGGCACGAGTGACACCGTTGACCTCGTAACCGAGCTTCGCGGACACCCGTAGGGATGGCTCGTTCCAAGCGGCTGCGCTCGACTCCGCCCACTCAGCTCCCAAATGGTTGAACGAGAACAGCAGCAGCGCCGCCCGCATCTCGGTCCCGAGCCCGTGGCCCTGATGCGCGAGGGCAAGCCATGAGCCGCTCTCGACGGTCTTTCGAGCTGCGAAGCGGCGAGCGTGCAGCTCCTGAACCCCGACCGGCGTCCCCTCGTGGAACACGGTGAAGCTCACACCCCACGAGTCACGGCTCACCCCGGACCGGAGCTTCCAGTGGTACTGAGCCAAAGAACGAGCCAACGTCGTCGGTTCTGCGTCCGTCCATGGGACACCGAACGGCATCCGAGCCGGATCGTGGACACCTGACAGGGCCACGTCGACGAGTCCAGGAAGATCCTCGTCGCGCAAGGGCCGCAGTTCCAGACGAGGAGTGATGAGGCGCAGCCCGAACAAGGGCCAAACGTGATCGAGATCCATCGCCCAACGATACGAGCGCGGCGTCGAACGTTACGGGCTCGCGATGTCCCGCTGGCCGATCCGCTACCGGGCGGGATCTAGCAGAGCCTGGGGGTGGCGGTTGGCGAGGGCTCTGGTTGGGCACCGTTCGCCGATCGCCGTCGTGCAGGGTGGCCGCTAGAGGACTACGGCCAGGACGACCCATCCGACGATCGCTGATGCCACTACCAGCAAGAGCGGGGAGACCGACACTGGTCGTCCTTCAGGTGGTCGTCGCCGTTCTTGCACGACGACGAAAATGACGCTGGCTATGAGAACCCCAAGTACGACTGCCCATACCGCCCACCAGGCACCCCCACGTCCCAGTGCGAAGGCAAGCCAGCCGCCCTGGGCCGGAAGTAGGAGGGCTCCGCCAACTCGGTCGGCCACCTCACGTCGTCGCCGGCCACGGTTCCGCCGCGCGCCGGGCTCACGATCACGGACCATCCGCTCAATCTAGCGAGCGAGGAGGCTATGACCCGATTCTGTCAACCGCCGTGGTTTCAGAGCTTCCAGCGCGTCCGGTCGACGATCAGCTATCGGACATCGCTGGCTGACTCCTTGTCGGGTATCCGCTTCGACTCCGAGTGTGGGCGTGGGTGTGGACGAGGCTTCGAGGGGGGTGCGTGCTGCGCGCTGTGTGCGGGCGGCGCCGTGAATGCCCGCTACCGAGCGGTGGGCACGGGGTGTCGCTCGGGCAACTGTCTAATCAGTGAGTGCACGGTTCTGTACGACTGCAGTAATGCCTGCTGAGACGAGAAGAACACCATGGCGGCAGCGTGAAGGAGCACGGCCGGGCAGGGTGCTCAACTGACCTCGCCATCCGCATCCAGCTCGGCCTGAGCAGGGCTGCACGCGGGCACCCGGCGGATTGCCCGCCCCGCCTGGGATGCTGTGACTAGTTTCACTAGACGGTCGTATAGGAACCTGTTTAGCCTTGCGTGACCAGTCACTGGCCCTTGCGCGTGCAGGCCTCTGACTCTGAACCGCCAACGACATCGGCCGCATCCGCAGTCGGTCTCAGCATCCACTGCTCGGTATTCGAGCTGAGGGTCGTCAACACGACGAGCTTGCACAGAGTCGGTTGTTGAGAACTCGGCAGCGCCGAGGCGGACTGATTCAGCTGGTCGCTACTTTCCCGACGGTCGCCGTGTTGATGATCGTCGCCAGGCCAACATCCACAAGAGGACGTAATCGTTGCTGGAACCGCACAAGAGCCCCATGCCGTCGGACGTGAAGCGTTTTTCCGGGTCGGAAGCACCGACCGAGGATCGCGAGCGGACCAGCTCACAGCGGTCGAGACGCCGGCGCCGCGTTCTCGCGGTTGCCGTCGTGGCCCTGGCTGCGCTGCTACCCCCGTTGCTCGGCAGTGAGGTCGCTTCAGCGGTCGTCCCACCCCGGAACCCAGATCGCGCGTCGTTGCCGATCATCTCGGGGACGAAGGTCAGTGTTCCGGGAGGGTCGTGCACGGCGGGTGCCGTCCTCACCCCGAAGAGTCTCTTCTCGCGCCTCACCGCGTATCAGAGGGCGACGAGGTGGGTGGTCCTGGCAAAGCACTGCGCTCCCATGTACGCGTCCATCCACATGGGGACCAGAGCCGTAGGGAACGTCGTCTGGCAGTCCGCCACGTCGGACATCGAGCTGGTGCGCGTTTCGCCGCAACCGGACAACATGGCGCTGATCTGCGCAGCTCATCACAGCCAGCCCGCGTTCTGCAGTCCCTTCCAGACCTACACTCCGCTGGCGAACAACCGGGTGTTCTTCCTCGCGAATGGTCGCGAGGCGCGGGTGCCTGTGAGTGGTTGGGCCGATGCGCCTGATGACCAGTTCTGCACAAGCGGGTGGGCTTCTGGCGTCAAGTGCGTCTGGCACGGGTTTTCCCTCGAGCCCGGAATCTACCGGCCACCGTACGAGCACATCAGCGCGGCGAACGCCTCGGAGTTCGAGAGCATCGCCAACGGGGACTCTGGCGGGCCGGTGGTGACCTACGACCGACACCTCCTCGGGATCATCTCGTCGGGCGAGGCGGTCGGACGTACCGGCGGACGATCGGTTGTGTACTACACGCCGATGCGCCAGGTCCTGCATGAGCTGTTCAGCTATGAGCTCGGCCCCGCGGACATACCGACGGCCGAGGGGGAGGGCAATGCGCTGCCGGACAGCGGAAGCGGCAGCGGCAGCAATGCCGGGTGGGAACTCGCGCCGAACTAGCCCACCGCCGCAGGCACCGACAGACCCTCGCTGACCAACGATCGGACTCCACATGTCGAAGCTCGATGATCTCCCCGCCCTGCCATGGGACACGCTGGACGGGTTCAAACGAACCGCGAGCCAGTATCCAGATGGGTTGCTCGACCTTTCGATGGGGTCTCCTGTCGACCCGACGCCGCAGATCCTCCGAGACGCGCTCGTTGCGGCAACGGATGCGCCGGGCTACCCGCAGGTCGCTGGCACCCCCGCGTTGCGTGACGCGATTGTGCAGTGGTACGAGCGCCGACGGGGTGTCGCTGACCTCGACGTCGCAGAGGTCCTCCCGACCATCGGGTCGAAGGAACTCATCGCGGGTCTGCCCACGTGGCTCGGGCTCGGACCCGGTGACACCGTCGTCCACCCCTCGCTCGCATACCCGACCTACGCTGTCGGGGCGGCCCTCGCCGGCGCGGACTCCGTCGGTGCCGATGACCCCGCTGCTTGGCCCGCGTCGACGCGTCTCGTGTGGCTGAACAGCCCGCGGAACCCCGACGGGAAGGTCTGGGGAATCGATGAGCTCCGCGGGGCGGTGCGCCGAGCTCGGGAGCTCGGCGCGGTCATCGCCTGTGATGAGTGCTACGCGGAGCTCGGATGGTCAACGTCGTCAGAGCGAACGACACCGAGCATCCTTGATCCGCGCGTCGTCGGTGCGACGCGCCATGGAGTTCTCAGCGTCTACTCCCTGAGCAAGCAGTCGAACATCGCCGGGTATCGAGCCGGGGTGATTGCGGGGGATGCCGACATTCTGCGCCGGCTTCTGACGATCCGCCGCCATTCGGGACTGATCACCCCGAACCCGGTGCAGGCAGCGATGCGAGCGGCGTTCAGTGACGACCGTCATGTGGCGGCGCAGGTTGCGTTGTACGCTCACCGCCGTTCACGTCTGATCGGCGGATTGGCCGCCGCCGGACTTGGTGTCGATGAGAGCACTGCCGGCCTCTTCCTCTGGGCGACGCGACGCGAACCGGCGCTCGAAACCGCGCAATGGTTCGCCGAGCGTGGCATCTTGGTCGCGCCGGGGAGCCTCTACGGGCCTTCCGGCGCTGAACACGTTCGTCTCGCGTTGACGGCTACCGACACCCACATCGACGAAGCGGTGGAACGCCTCGCGACTTGACCCACCCAACGCACACTTCCGCCCGTCGAGGTCCGGGTGCCGCTCAGTGATTCGTGAAAGAGGCTGGGTCCACTGGCTGTCGAGTCTTGGGAAGGCCAGCCACGACGAGCAAGTACGACTCGGTCACGAGCTCGTCGACGTGGGTTGCGTCCAAGGTCCCGTTGGGATGCAGCGTGATCCAGTGCCGCTTGTTCATGTGGTAACCGGGGGTGATGTCGTCGTGTTGCTCGCGGAGGGCCTTCGCGTCTGTGGGATCGGCCTTGAGGACGACGATGGGTTCCCCGGTGACCGCCGTCTGCAACATGAACACCTTGTCCCGGACCTTGTACACATCCCACTCCGCACCGAAGGGGTGCGTCAACTCGGCACCGGGGAGTTCCTGTGCTCGAGCTGACGCGCGCTTCTGCAATGTGTCTCCATGCATGTTTGATGTCTCCAGTTTCTCTTTGCGGACGCGGGGAGGGTGCGTCGATGGTGATCAGAGGGAACGCCATCTGGGCTGATTGGTGTGCAGTCGGTGTTCGCCGAGCTGATCGGAGTGGGCGCCTAGCTGGACGCTGTGCTGGGTTTCGCCGGCGGGGACGAGTCGAGCACTTGGAGCGAACACCAAGGAAGCCTCGCTGGTCAGCGAACGAGCCAGCGGCGCCCGGGTCGTCCCTGACTGGTGTTGAAGCCCAGATGGATCTTCGGAGCAAGGTCGACGAGGACGTTCATCCTTTGACGGACAAGCAACAGGATCAGTCCTGATTTCCGCCGAGGGGCAGCTTGTGTGCGTGATTGCAAATCGGTCCCATTGCACGCGTCGTCGCCATTCGCTCCTTGCGGGCTGCGAGACGCGCAGGAACAGAATGCGTCATGACGTCGTTCACGGCTGATTCATCACCGGATCAGGGCAGCGGTTCACTGCGGGCCGGAATGGTGGTGCTCCCCGACGCTCGTTCTTTGAGAGGACAGCATGAGCCGCATCCCCGAGCCCGACGCTACCCCCGATGGGCCTGCCTACGAGGGGCGCCTGCTCGAGAGGGCCGGCGATGAGGTCGTCGACCAGGGGGTCGCTTTCGATGTCGGGACGCTCTTCTCGCGCCGGGCCGTGTTGAGCCTCATCGGCATCGGTGTCGGCTCGGTGGTGCTGGCGGCCTGCAGCGCCGCCGCCCCCGCCCCGGTGGTCAGTCCTGGAGGTGCGGCGAGGCCGGGAGGGGCGGCAGGCGAGATCCCGGAGGAGACCGCCGGTCCGTTCCCCGGAGACGGTTCGAATGGGGCCGACGTTCTTGAGCGATCGGGCATCGTCCGCAGCGACATCCGGACGAGCATTGGGGGAGGGGGCACTGCTGCCGGGGTACCGATCACCCTGCGGCTCACGGTTCTCGACATGGCGAACGGAGACGCACCGTTCGCTGACGTCGCCGTGTACGTCTGGCAGTGCGACGCGAGTGGCGGTTACTCGATGTACTCCGCTGGCCTCGAGGATGAGACGTACCTCCGAGGCGTGCAGGTCGCCGACGCGACCGGCACGGTGGGGTTCACGTCGATCTTCCCCGGCTGCTACTCCGGTCGCTGGCCGCACATCCACTTCGAGGTGTACCCGAACCGTGACGCGGTCAGCGACTCCACGAACGTCATCGCCACATCCCAGGTCGCCCTGCTCGAAGACGCCAGCCGAGCCGTCTACTCCCAAGGTGGCTACGACGGATCCACGCGGAACCTCGACGAGGTCAGCCTCGACACCGACATGGTCTTCGGTGATGACGGCGTCGCTCTCCAGCTCGCGACGATGACCGGCGACGCGACCGCCGGCTACGAGGTGTCCCTCACGGTGCGTGTCGACACCGGCACGACCCCCTAGTCTGCCGCCCCTCGCTCGGAGGATCAGATCAGCACGATGAAGCCGAGCACGGCTGCGACGATCGAGAGCACGCCCAGGACCAGCGGCGGGAGGACCGGTTCGTCTCGGCGTGCGTGAACGACGACGGCACCGGTCATGAGGGCAGCGAGTCCGAGAGCAGCGATCGGGCTGAGAAGGGGCGCGACCCCGGTCAGACGGGGCAGGACGAGTCCGATCGCCCCGATGGCTTCCAAGGCGGCCACGGTTTTGATCGCCGGCGAGGAGAAGTCCGCCGCCCAGGGCATTCCTCCATCGATGAGGGCCGTTCGCGGGCGGAGGAGCTTCAGGATCCCGGCGCCGAGGAAGGCGAGAGCGAGAAGGCCGGTGATGATCCAGAGTGCGATGTCCATGGTGTCTTCCGTTGGGTTGTGCCAGCTTGAGTAGGTCAGCTGGGGGTGGGGGGCTGGCTGGTGTCGAGGTGCTGGTGCAGGGTCTCGGTCAGGGTGCGCATCGCGTCGAGCTGAGTCGGAGTGAACGCGTCGATGAAGATCTCGCGGACCAGCCGCAGGTGAGACGCCGATGAGCTGCGGAAGATCCTGGAGCCGGTGTCGGTCAGGGTCACGGCGGCGCCGCGGGCGTCGCCGCCCACGAGCCCTCGAGTGATGAGGCCGCGTTCTTCCATGCGGCGCAGGTGGTGCGACAGGCGGCTCCGCTCCCACCCCACGACATCGGCGACATCGGACGACCGGAGCGTCTTCTCGGCCGCCTCGCTGAGGGCGAGCATGACCGCGTAGTCGCCGGGTGAGATCCCTGACGTGTCGTGGAACGCGGTCGTCAGGGTGCGTTTGACCTGTTCGGAGGTCTCGACGTAGTCGCGCCAGACCGCCAATTCGGCTGCGTTGGGCGATCTTCGTCGTGCTGGTGCGTCGTGTTCGTCTTTCATCACGCCTCCCTGTTGACATCTCGACCGTAGCGGCAGATTATTGACACGTCAACCACATGGTTGACGTGTCAATGAGATGAGGAATCATGATCGACGTCGACTTCGGCCTCGACACCTTCGGGGATGTCCCCTCCGACGAGACCGGTGCGCCGGTCAGCCACGCCCGCTCCATCCGGCAGCTCGTCGATGAGGCCGTCATGGCCGACGAGCTCGGCGTGGACGTGTTCACGGTGGGTGAGCACCACCGAGCCGAGTACTCGGTCTCGTCACCCGAGACAGTGCTCGCCGGGCTCGCGACGGCGACCCGTCGCATCCGCCTCGGTTCCGGGGTCACCGTGCTCAGCTCCGACGACCCTGTGCGCGTGTTCCAGCGATTCGCGACCGTCGACGCCCTCTCGGGTGGGCGAGCCGAGGTGATTCTCGGGCGTGGCTCGTTCACCGAGTCGTTCCCCCTCTTCGGATACGACATGGCCGACTACGAGGTCCTCTTCGAGGAGAAGATCGAACTGTTCGCGCGCTTGCTGACCGAGAGACCGGTCACCTGGTCCGGGACGACCCGGGCGCCGCTGACCGATGCGGATGTCTTCCCGAAGACCGAGCAAGGCCTCTCGACTTGGGTCGGCGTCGGCGGGTCGCCGCAGTCCGTCGTGCGGACGGCGAAGTACGGCTTCCCGCTCATGCTGGCCATCATCGGAGGGCAGCCGCAGCGATTCGCCCCGTACCTCGATCTCTACCGCCGTGCCGCCGAGGAGTTCGGCACGACGGCTCACCCCATCGGCATGCACTCGCCCGGGTTCGTCGCCGACACCGACGAGGAGGCGCTCGAGGCCTGGTACCCGCACTTCAAGGTCGTCCGCGACCGCATCGGCGCTCTGCGCGGCTGGCCGCCGGTGACACGGAGCGAATTCGACCGCGAAGTGGCGTCCGGGTCGATGTACGTCGGCTCGGCCGAGACGGTCGCCCAGAAGATGGCCCGGACCATCCACGCCATGGGTGTCGGCCGTTTCGACATGATCTACACCTCCGGCACGCAGTCGATCACGGACCGCCTCCGATCGGTCGAGCTCTACGGCACCACGGTCATCCCCCGGGTCCGGGAGCTCCTGGCCGAGATGCCGGCCCGCCCAGCGGTCGTGACCGCGTGACGACCTCGACCATCGCGATCCTCGGCGCCGGCAAGCTCGGCACCGTCCTGGCCCGGTTGGCCCTGGCGGCGGGGCACCGGGTTCTCGTCGCGGGATCCGGTGACCCCGAGAGCATCCGCCTGATCCTCGCCGTCGTCTCTCCCGGCGCGGAGCCTGCTCGCGCAGTGGACGCCGTGGACGCGGCCGACGTCGTCATCCTCGCGCTGCCGCTCGGACGGCTGGGCACCGTCCCTGCCACCGCACTGCGCGGAAAGGTCGTGATCGACGCCATGAACTACTGGTGGGAGGTCGACGGCACCCGCGACGATCTCGGCGACCTCCGCACCTCGACCAGCGAGCTCGTGCAGCGTCGCCTTCCTCAGTCGGTCGTCGTCAAGGCCTTCAACCACATGGGATACCACGACCTCGATGAAGGCCCCAGGCCCGTGGGCGCTGCGGATCGCAGAGCGATCGCGGTCGCAGGAGACGATCCGCACGCCGTCGCCACGGTCTCGGCGCTCGTCGACGCGTGGGGTTTCGACCCCGTCCCGGCCGGTTCGCTGCACGACAGCATCGAACTCGAACCCCACGCCGAGACCTTCGGCGCGAACGTCTCCGCTGGCGAGCTGGAAGAGATGCTGGAACGGTTCCCAAGCACCCTCCGAGGGCTCGAGGTGACCCTCGCCCGGTCATGACGCCGAGCGCGCCTGCTGTGTCCGGTGCTGGTCCGGAGGCTAGTCCGAGGCGGCAGCCCGGTCGGGGGCCTCAGGCTTCTCGGCGCGCAGCTGAGCCCAGTGACGCAGGCGCTCGGTGATGGCCCGCTCGTAGCCTCCCGTGGTCGGCTCGTAGAACGTCTCTCGGGGCATGTCGTCGGGGAAGTAGTCGGCTCCCGAGAAGCCCGTCTCGGTGTCGGGGTCGTATTGGTAGCCCTGGCCGTAGCCGAGATCCTTCATCAGTCGGGTGGGGGCGTTGAGGATGTGCGCCGGCGGCATCAGCGAGCCCGTACGTCGGGCTGCGGCGCGGGCTCGGGCGAAGCCGCGATAGACGCCGATCGACTTGGGTGCGGTCGCGAGGTAGAGCACCGCTTGAGCGATCGCGAGTTCCCCCTCGGGGGAGCCCAGTCGTTCATAGACGTCCCATGCGGACAGGGCCTGCTGCACGGCCCCGGGGTCGGCCATGCCGATGTCCTCGGTGGCGAACCGGGTGATACGCCGGGCGATGAACTGCGGGTCCTCTCCGCCCTCGAGCATCCTGGCCAACCAGTAGAGGGCCGCGTCCGGGTCCGAGCCTCGCATGGACTTGTGGAGCGCGGAGATGAGGTTGTAGTGCCCCTCCTGCGACTTGTCGTAGAGGGGGGCTCGTCTCTGAACGGCCGCGGCGAGAGCTGCGGGATCGACAGGCGCGGGAAGTGCTTCGATCTGCTCGATCATGTTCAGCAGATAACGACCGTCGCCGTCGGCCATCGCGACCAGGGCCTGACGGGCGTCCGCGTCGAGGGGCAGGGGTCGTCCCAGTACGGTCTCGGCTCGGCTGATCAAGGTGTCGAGCGCTGTCGCGTCGAGACGTTCGAGGACGAACACCTGACAGCGTGAGAGGAGCGCGCCGTTGAGCTCGAAGCTGGGGTTCTCGGTCGTGGCGCCGACGAGAACGATCGTGCCGTCCTCGACGTAAGGCAGAAAGGAGTCCTGCTGCGCCCGGTTGAAGCGGTGGATCTCGTCGACGAACAACAGCGTCCCCTGACCGAGCTCCCGACGACGCTGCGCCGCCTGGAAAACCTTCCGCAGGTCGGCGACACCGGAGAACGTCGCCGAGAGCGGCTCGAAGGCGAGGTTCGTCTGCTCCGCGAGGAGGCGCGCGATGGTCGTCTTGCCGCACCCGGGCGGTCCCCACAGGATCATAGATATGAGCCGCCTGGTGCTGACCATCCGCCCGATGGGGGCGTCAGAGGCGAGGAGGTGCTCCTGACCGACCACATCGCCCAACGCGGGAGGTCGCAGGCGGTCCGCGAGAGGCCGGGAGGTGTCGTCGACCTCGAACAGGGAAGGAGGCTGCTCACCCACCGGCTACATCCTCCAGGCGTCCGCCGGCGAGTTCGTAGGATCCGAGGACGAGGTCCTCGATGAGTGTCTTCGTTACGCCGGTTCCCGCACCGACGGAGATCCAATGCTGCTTGTCGAGATACCGACCAGGTGCGATGGAGGCGTGGTCGCGGCGAAGCGCATCACCTCGATGGGGATCGACCTTCACGGTGATGATCTGAAAGTCCGGGTCATCCTCGGTGACGATGAGGAACACCTTCTTGTCCACCTTCCACACCTCGAGATGCGGAGTGAACGGGTGGCCTCGACTGACACCTGCCAGTGCCCCTGCCGTGTCGCGTGCTGCTCGCTGCAGACCTTCTCCCTGCATGCGTCCTCCCGGTCCTTCTCGATGGGGCATGTGCGCGCACCATCGCACGTTCTGCCACGGCCCCACCGGTGTGAGGTGAAAGCTCGGTGTGGCACGTCGGCGCCCGCGCCGCTCATGAGGCCCGCTCGGCCGTCGTCTCCGTCAGCGTCACAGCCACGCGAGCCAAAAGGTCACGGAGCTGAGCCTGCTCATCGGAAGATAACCCGGCCGAAGTGTGCTCCTCGAGGGTCGCCCAGGCCGCTGTCACGGCGTCTTCCAGTTCCCGTCCGGCTTTCGTCGGTGATACGAGGACGACACGGCGGTCAGTCGATGACCGTTCCCGCTCGACGAAGCCGCTGCGCTCGAGTCGCGCGAGCATCTTGGCCATCGTCGGCGGCTCGATGAGCAGCAGACGGGTCAGATCGGCCTGAGTCCGAGGGGATTCTTTCCACAGCAGCATGAGGACGAACTCCTGCCCCGCGGCGAGACCGAGCTCTTCCAGGAGCGACCCGGCGAGCTTCCGGTGCGCTTTGGCCACGGTGGGGATCAGCGAGCTGATCGGCCCGACCGTGTGTCGGGTCAGACCGATCTCCTCGTGGGGCGACGACATGCGGCTACCTGTCCTTCTCGCTGCTCGGAACGCTGCGCGCCAGTCTCCCACCTGGCGCAGACACCGACGATCAGCGAGTGATCCACCGCTGGATGGCGTCGTAGGCGTTCTGGGGGCTGGTGTTGAAACTGATGCGGATGCCGGGCTGGAGGTCGATGAGGACGTTCACGACGCGTTCGAGCAGGACGGTGTTCTCTGGCAGCATGCGAACACCGCCGCCGATGAGGGCCACTCCGTAGGGCTGCTCCGCGAAACGAGTTCGGAGCTGGGTCTCTGTCTCGTCGGGATCTCTGCTGATGCCGCAGAGGGCACCCTCGACCCCTTGTTCCTTGATGGCGGCCCAGCCGCGTTCGATCTGCTCGGAGAGCTGCTCGACGGTCATGTTCAGCGGGGCGAGTTCTTCGGTCGTCATGGCCTCGGCCGCGAACCCGATGAACAGGGTCTGGTTGTTGATGGGTGCTGCAACGGATGAGTTCCTGTGCGACATGGTGCTTCTCCTTCGGTGGGGGTCGGTTGACGACCGGTCAGGGGATGACGACGATCTTTCCGCGGGTGTGGCCGGCTTCGGAGGTCCGGTGAGCAATCGCCGCGTCGGCGAGTTCGAAGCGCCGATCGATGTGCAAACCGAACGAGGGAAGCGCTGCGGCTTCGGCGAGAGCGTCGCGGGGATCCGTGGTGCGGCCATCACCCGTGGAGACGCGTGCGCCGAGCTGGGGCGCGGTGAAGTCGGAGATGGAGATGACCTTGGCAGGGTCGCCGACCAGGGCGATGAGCTCGCCGATGACTCCCTTGCCTGACAAGTCGAGTGCCCCGTCGACACCATCGGGTGCCACGGCCCTGACCCGGTCGACGAGGCCCGAGCCGTAGGTCACAGCCACCGCCCCGAGCTCCTGCAGGTAGGCCTGGTTGTGCTCGCTGGCAGTGCCGATGACCCGGAGCCCCCGGGCTGCGGCCAGCTGGATGAGGGCCGATCCGACACCGCCTGAGGCACCGCTGAGGAGGATCGTCCCGTCGTGGGTTCCCAGCTCGGACAGGAGGCGGTGAGCGGTCTCGACTGCGACACCCCAGCCGCTGGCCTCAACGGGGTCGACTCCGGCAGGAACCTTCGCCCACGCGTTCAGGACCGCCTGTTCGGCGAGCGTGTTCCGCCCGATGCCGAAGACGACGTCGCCCGGCGCGACGTCATCGACGTCGGTGCCGACCTCGAGGACCGTGCCGGCCGCGTCGAATCCCGTGCCGCTCGGGGCCGTGAGCGGTGCCCCGCCTGACATCATGCCTGCACGGAGTTTCGCGTCGAGTTGGTTGATTCCCGCCCCGGCGACCTGAATCAGGATCTCACCTGCGGACGGGCTCGGGGTCTCCACATCGACGACGTCGAGGACGTCGGCGGGACCGTAGGTTGTGAACTGGACGGCTCTCATGCGGTGCTCCTGGTCTTGATGTGTCGGATGTGGTCACGCGGCGGGGATGTAGTCGACGGCGTGGAGCCACTGGCGGAAGCTCCACGTTCCGGGGGCGATGCGTCGGACCTGCTTGAGGTCGGCCTGGTAAGCGGGCGTCTCGGCGAACCAGCGGAACATGGCCTGCATGTCGTCATTGCCGTCCATGACCGTCAGGGGCAGCGCCTCGTACCGGGCGGGCATGCCTGTGTGCTCTGCGAACGCGGCCGCGATCTCGCTGCCCGTCAGGGCGTCCCCTGCGATCTCGAGCGATGCGGGCACCGCGGCCGGGTCGAGCAAGGCGGTGGCAGCGATGACGCCGATGTCGCGGGTGGCGATGAGCTGAAGGGGGACTGCGTCGGGGAAGGGCAGACGCAGGACCAATGTCCCGTCCTCCACAGTGGGTGCGAAGCCGAAGAAGTTATCGGTGAAGAACACGGGCCGCAGGATCGTCGTGTTCAGGCCGAGTGAGTCCAGGTGCTCCTCAACAAGGTGCTTCGAGTCGAAATGCGGCACGCCGGATCCGCGCTCGGCGCCTCCGACGGAGTTGAACACGACTCGGCCCACACGGGCCGCGGCGGCCGCGTCAGCGAGGGCGATGCCTTGTGCGGTCTCGCCATCCAGGTCAGCGTTCTGCATACCGCCGGGAGGGGTGGTCATGAACCAGAATGCGTCCACGCCCTGCAGGGCCGCGGTCAGAGTCGCGGGGGAGCCGATGTCGATCTGCACGAGCTCGACACCGCGCGCAGCCAGCGCAGTGGCTTTCTCCGATGCAGTATTGCGCAGGAGCGCACGCACTCTCGCGCCGCGCTCGAGGAGAGCGTCGGTGACCGCGCCTCCCTGTGCTCCGGTTGCTGCGAAAACTGCCACGGTGGCGGTCGTCTGTGTCATGGTGGGGCTCCTCTGATTGACTGTCTACGCAATCATGAGCCGGCTAACTACTTTTGGGAAGAGAGTTCCCGAGTCTCGGGTGAACTCACAGGATTGGATGATCCGCTGACGGCCGAGGTCCGCCGCGTCGATCCATCGACCACTGACCATGAAAGGCCCGCCCGGGGGCTGACACGAGTGTCGAAGACAGGTCGCTTCATCGGGATCGGCCCGACTGGTCTTTCTGGACGAGTTAAGGTCAGCAGCTACTGGCGGCGAAGCACCCAAGCACAACTAACGCCCCAATGGCACCTGTTGGGAGTGGGGTGAAGAACCTCGGCTACGGGGCTGCAACGACCCTGGTCAGCGACGCAGCTGCATCGGCGGTTCCGCGCCACGCGGCGATCCTCGCGCACACCGGGGGAGGCGACGTCGTCGACGTCCCCACCTCGGA
>Ga0308160_10000707_pt1 | contig 56998 bp, 100 predicted proteins | sample PhyFR1_FD_201036 | JGI IMG/M metagenome (GOLD analysis project Ga0308160, IMG submission 201036) | Phyllosphere microbial communities from UC Gill Tract Community Farm, Albany, California, United States - DLSLF.R1 | ecosystem: Host-associated > Plants > Phyllosphere > Unclassified | place...
TGACGCAATTCATCGTCACAGGCCAATACTTCAGTCTGGACCCCGAGATCCGAGGTGCGTATGATCGACCGGCGCCTTAGATCCGTCGCTCACCCCCCCCCCCTCCCACTCTTCCTGATTCCCAGTTGCCTACGCTAAGTTCTGGCTCAGTCTCATTGCGCCCAACTCGCCCGACATCCAAGAGCAGCGCAAATCGTTCGCCAAGTCGATGGGCTGCGACGAGAGTCTCTACCCGATCCTCGAGAGTTCGTCGATCAACTCTTCGGTGACCGATGTGGGCAGGCGTGAGCTAACTAGATGCCGCATCTGCATCGTCACAGGTGCTCTGACGGGTCGGGTCGGCCTGGGCGCAGAAGAAGGTTTCGACGTCAACAAGCTCGAGGATGACGGGCGGCCGCCACTGATGAAGCAAAAGGCAGGCTCGGTGCTCGACATGGGCGAGGCCACCGAATTTGAGCTCGAGCACATGCGGCGTGCAATGGTCGAGCGCGAGGGGCTCTTGGCCGACATCTTTTCGGTCCTACGATCGGTCCCAAGGTGCGTGCTCGACCTCTTGGTGTCAGCATGGGCCTGAGCTGACCGTCGTCTTCCTAAACAGGCGCATCATCATGGTCCTGAAGCTCAACGATCTCACTCGCGGGCTCGACCGCAGTCTTGCCACCACCCATGGACCGGTGAGCGCCTTTCCGTCGTCAGCCCGGTCCGTCTCGCTCATTGTCTGATGCCTCTTTCTTTGACCTGTCTCCGTTGTCCAGACCCGAGTCTTTCTCGTCAGTAATAGCTCTTCTCGTTTCGGCAACTCAGATCGACGTGTTGACTCTTACTCTGCGCCGCCCGTGCAGATTGTCGCTCGATATTGCCTGACCGCCGTCCACGAGGCCGAGCTTGCCGCCCTGCATCAGCAGTACGTCTCGCAGGGCGTCAGCTTCTCTCTCTTGTTCGGCTACCTGCGGTCCTGGGTGTCGTACCGGTGGCGCACCGACTCGCTCCGCCTGGCCGAGGCGGCGATGGACACCCGGGGCTGGATCCGCACCAAGCAGATCTACCTCCGATACCTCTTCCAGCGCGGGCAAGCCGAGGCCCGCCGGGCGTCGGCAGGCCTCCCTCCTGTCGCCGCTTAGAGAGGCGTGGGACAGGAACCCTCCGAGGACGTTGTAGACTAAGGCCGAAGGATCGCCCCATCTTGTACGCTAGGCATGATTCTGTTGACGACAGCGAGCGCGATCTGCGGCGGGCAGCGAGAAGGTAGGACGGAGATCGATCTTCGATACGGAAGGGCGGGCATGTAGAGGTCGTGAAAAGGTCGTTCATCGTCTCGTGTGAGTCGGAGGCTCAGCGGCGCTTGCTCCGTGAAGTACCTCCCCCTTAGGAATCGCACACTTGAGTCAGGGGGCAAGATTCGGAGCGAGCGATCGGCGAAGGGAAAGCGTACGCACAGCCCTTGAAGCTCTCTTCGTCAGAGTCGTCGGCCTGAATAAGCTTCTTGCGTCCGGCCCGCGCTTTCGGCCGCGCCACCGAAGCTCCGTCCTCATCGCTGTCGTCGAGCGTCGCCGTCGTGCGTGGCGTAGGCCGGCTGCCCGCGACCGCCCCGTCATCGTCCGAGACAGGCCCGGCGGTGACGGCCTTCTTGCGGCCGCGGGCCGTTGCGCGCACGGGGACGTCGTCGTCCGAATCGCCGGCGGCGATTAGCTTCTTGCGCCGACCGACACTCGGCCCGGACGTGCCTGCCGACCCGGCCTGCGTCGCTCGCTCAAAGGCCGCCGAGCCAGAGTTGCTCGCAGCCGACTGAGAGTCGACAGCCATAGGCTTCTCGTCTTCGTCGACGGCGGCCTGCGACTTGGTGTCGCGCTCTGTCGGGTGATCGGTGTCGAAGGAGCGATCAGCTGCTGTAGTACCTCGACGTGTGGGTCGGAGGACATACTGTTGCGGGCACGCGAGGCGTTTCCGCTGTCCACGGTCGGGATGCTCGGGCCATGCCGCCGAGTGCCTCGCGGTGCGTTCGGATCCTGCAGGAAGCTAGCACGTTCAGTCGCTGGCCGAGTGACACTCCTCGCTTGACAGGAGCTGACCTTATTCGACCGGAATTTGCCGAAGCCACGAATGTCACTCATAGCCGTCGTGGTCGGCGCCTGGCGTGCGTGCTTGGTTCGCTGGAAGAGGGGTACGAGAACCTCGACCAGGCGGGGTTGCGCGTTGCCGTTCTCAACAGCAGCCGTGTCGTCGGCGCCAGCAGATCGGGCGGGAAGCTTGGCAATCTTGAGGTTGTTGAAGTCGACGTCGAGCGCGTCCTCCGCCTGGCCTTTGCGCTTGCGCTTGACCGGTGCGCGCAGGAAGTCGGTGTCCGGCGCTCCGATGTCGTCGGCCTTGCGTTTCGCCCGGCTTGGGACGGGCGGTGGCGGCATCGAGCCGGGAGCCCTTGGACCTGGCGCAGAGTCGACCATAGCCGACGCCTCTCTGGAGCTCTGCCCGCCCGAGATACCTCCAGGGCTATCCTCCTGGACGTCGTCCATGCCCGAGTCTTCGAGCCGTGCCCGCTTGCGCTTCTCCTCCTCCACGGCATGCTCGGCCCGGCGGCGTTTGCGCTGGCCTTCGACAAACGCCTCGCCGTCGTCGTCGTCCTTTTCGTCGACTTGGCCGGATGCGAGCGACTGTCCGCGTGTCGCTATGGAAGGCTGCGAGGCCAGATCGCCGCGGCTCTTGGCCCGAATGGTGTGGTAGAGGCTTTTGGCCCGCTCCGACTGAGGAGCCGGCTCCTCGAACGAATCGTCGACCTGAGGCTGTGAGCTGGCCGACAGAGAAGACTGCGATGCTAAGGCCGGTCAGTCATGTTCGCACTCGTGATCGAGCGATCCTGTCGGCAACAACATACCTGGCCGGACTGAGGCAGGGAGGTGAGCGAGGCCTGGGCCTGAGTCCCCGCCGCGGAGGTCGCCTTTCGTCGGTTCCGGGCAGCCGGCGGGGGGATCGCACTGCCCCAATTGTCGAGCGGATTGGTGGACGTCGACGCACGAGTTGGCGGTGCAGTGGCCTAGGAGAGCAAAGCCGATGGCGTTTGCCAGTCAATGTAAAACTCTCTCGTCGCCAGACGCATTCAAACATAACGTACCGGGATTTGAGAGACGGGCCGGACAGGCGGGCTCGCCGGTGCGGCGAGGATGTCCAGCGAGAGGTCACCGATATCATGGTCGTCATCGCCAACGTCAAAGGATGTGTCGTCGGCGGCATCAATTGAGCTCTTGCCCGTACTGCCGGCTGCGGCGACAGAGGCAGCGTTCGGGGAGAGGCTGGGGTCCGGCTGACCCCGTGAGCTGGTGAGACTGGCCGAAATCTGTGAGGGCAGGGATTGGGAGCCTGCCGCGGTTTTAGCGGTGTGTTTGTCAGCTGAGCGTCCAGAAACGAATCTGTGACAGGAAACGACTCGAAGTACCTTCGCCGACTGCACCACTCCGACGGGAGGCCGTGAGAAGGGGCGTGACGTCCGATTGGAAGAGTGAGAGGCCAAGGGCCTTCAGCGAGGCCAGGGCGAGACCGAGGCTGGAACGAATGCAGGTCACGTCAGAGTGTTCTCGCGGTGACCCGTCGAGAGCAACAGGGAGACTCACCTTTCGCCGGGAAGTGAGACGTCGTCCATCGTCAGGTCACGTTCGGCCAGATCGCTCGCAAACGAGTGGCCGGCCAGTAGGTAGACGAGACCAGAGTTGCGCGCAGCGGCCGGGATTCTCCGGCCGGCTTGCCGGAGGTAGGCCGGATATGCTTTATCAGCCGCCTTCTTGTGCTCTTGGAGGGTGGCTTGGAGCGAGGCCCGGACCGGTGGGACGAGTTTGGCCGGATTGACGATGATGAAGGAGCCGCCGCAGCGCTCCACGACGCTCTTGGCCGTCCGCGTGGCCAGGTCGGTCTGCGAGGCAATCATGGCTCTCAGTAGCGCATCGCAACGAAAGACGCTGATTTTAGCAAACGCACGTCGTTGCCGAGGCCGACTACTGTCAGCCCCCCGAGGAGCGTTTGGCGGGCGTCGTCCCAGAGCAGACTTCCGCGGGCGGCGTCCTCGCCGGCGACCTCGAATTTGGGCGCATATTCGTCCTCGCTTGGCCAGTTGGAGACGACGTCGAGCTCGAGCGCCGACCACTGCTCCTTCGAGCTGCTGTCGTTGACACAGGGCGGGAGTGGAGCAGCCGCGTGCGTGAGGGCTGCGAGAAACGCGGGCGAGACGATCCGCGTCTCGCCGGCAAGCGCGGCGAGGAGCGAAGGCTTGGCGATGTTCTTGATCGCCTCGTGGACGATGTGTGTGACGAGGCCCTCATAGTCTTTCTTCGTCATCTTGAGGCCTGCGAGGAGACCGGCAACGACAGTGAGTGATCAGCCGGCGACCAGTGCGCGCGCGCAGTCGCCTCTCGCACGTACCGAGCGGGGCGATCTTCTTGACGAGGTCGGGCTGAGCTTTGGTCACGACATCGAGCTTGAAGATGACGGGAAGCCACGCGACGCTGTACAGAAGACAACCGGTCAGCTGCTTGCTCAGGCTGCAAGGGTTCCGACGTCGAAGGCGAGGCACGAGCGCTCGGAGGCACGTACCGGAAGCGCGGTCCATCCATCGAGAAGCTGATGATGTCGCCGTCTTTCAGGGCTCGAGCGGCCGGAGCCTCGTTCTCCCCGGCGGTCGGAAGCCTCACCTTGTCCGTCCCGGAGTCAATGTGGACGACAAAGTCCTTCCAAGAAGAGGTCGGCGGCTGTCCCTCGACATGCTCCTTCGGCCTCTCGACCGAGGGCAGAGGTTGGACGGTCAGATTCGGCCGGGCGTCGAGGTCCGCCTGCGGTTCAAGACGCAAGCGCGCAAGTCTTCAGCTCATTTTCCGACGACGTGGACTCAGACCCTGCCCCAGCTCCTTAGGAGTCGAAGCCGAGGCCGGGCGACTCGTCCTGCGGTGCGCTAAAGGGGGCTGACCGCGTCGAGCTCCGAGTGCGGGCCGACGACGACGGTTGCATGGATCTTGCTGACCGACGACTGCTTGACGCCGAGCAGCAGCTTGTCGGAGCGGCCGATCTTGTACGTATGGTCCGGCAGCAGGACCCGCGACCACTCTGCTCGTTTCGATAGGAGAAGGTGGGACGGCAGATGGTTCCCCCGGTCAGCCGCGGATGGTAGCTCGCGGTCGCGCCGAGCAGGTCGTGGCAGAGGGGCGCACCTTCGCTCTCCTTGTCGACGCCCGGGACCCGCCAGGGTCCGGTGAGGACCCACATCTCTCGAGCGCGCTGGTAAGAGAGATGGCAAGACGATGCGAACGAGGCCGACGGGCGAGATGGTCAAGGCTCGAGGGCGTGGGGGTCAGAGGCGACCCCGACGCAGGGCGGACGCAAGCGCATGGCGAGGCCGCCGTCGTTCCTGGCCCCTCGACGGTCACTCGCCCACCCAGCAAAGCCTTGACAGATCTCGGTGATGGCTTCGAACCAGGACCTCAAGCGGAGCTCGTCGCCCTCGTCGGAGGAGGATGAGACGCCCGAGAAGAAGCAACGATCCTATGGCTCGGTCTGTGCGTCGCCCCTCCTGCCTAGCCGCTCCCTCGGCACGCAGCATCGACTGACTTGAACGCGACCTTGTCGCCTGGCTTGACGCAGCTGGCGTCGTCTACTCTCAGCCGGCCGACACCGGTCGAGGCATGCACGTCAACACCAAGCTGACGTATGCAGTCGGAGCGCTCAAGGTGCAACGGGAGCTTCTCGAGCACCGGCCCGCTCGTCCTCAGAGGCTGATGGCTTTGCCCTCGTCGCCTTCTTCAGGATCGCAAGGGACTGCCGACCCGAGCAGAGGACATCGCCATCATGGCCAACTGGGAGGACCTCAGCTGGGATGTCAGCCTCCAGGAGATGCTCAAGCGGCATGAGCGCGTCATCTGGGACTCGCGAACCGGGCTCTTCAGCTACAAGGTGCGGCGCGACCAAGCGAGGGCGCACGGCCTCTCGAGTAGCCGGGGCTGAACGAGACCTCCCCCTCGTCCTCGACAGGCCGACCACAACATCAGCACACCGGCCCAGCTGCTCTCGGCCATCAAGGCGGCGAAGGACAAAAGTGGGGGCGTCGCCGTCCGGTCGCTCAAGGAGTCGTGGAGCGGCACGCAGCAGGTCCTCGACGAGCTCATCGAGCGCGGCGACGTCCTCCCGATGCGGCCCAAGAAGGACGGCCCGTTCAAGACTGTGTTCTGGAACGAAGTCGACCTCGAGCGTGGTGGCCGGGCCGTCGACAAGGGTGCGTTGCCACACTGCAGACAGCAAGTCGCTTAAGGATTGACGGCCCGTCATCGATTGCCTCTGCTCACTTCCAGAATTCAAGGACGCCTGGCACGCCCTGAAGGTGCCCATCGACGTCGAGAAGGCACTCCGCGAGCGTGCGCCCCGCCCGACCTTGCTTTGGCCAGTGCATACAGCTAAATCACTCTCCGTTTGCCTCCATCGCAACAGGTGGCATCAAGCCCGCGCAGGTCGAAGGTGGCGACGGACCATCCAACGCCGGTCAGAAGAAGAAGGGCAAGAAGACGGGCGCGCGCAAGGTCAAGATTACAAGTGCGTCCCCTCTTGGGCCGGCTGCATACGATAGGCGCTGCTCGGATAACTGACCGTCGCTCGCTGCCTGAATCAGACACGCACATGGCCTCGCTCGGCGTCGACTTCACAAAGGACCGCGTCGTCGGCGAGTAAAGCACCCGGTCGCCTATCGGACCACGACCTGGCCCTCTTCTCTACTAATAGAGAAGAAGGAGAGCATCCCAATCACGTATCTCGCGGCAGCTTGATCCCTGCCAACATCGGCGGCCTCGTCCGATCGCTCGCGCTCGTTCGCTGCCGCGCTCTGGTCCTCTTTAGGACCTGCTGCATGCCCTTCGACTTCGAGGCAAGGTGCTGTGAGACTCCGCCGGCACGCATATCAAGTCGCCCCAGTCTCAGATTCATAGCAGCCGCTTCTGCGGTAGTCACGCGACACATGCATCTGCAACATCGACTTGGCGGCGGGAAAGCTCTCGCTGGTCGTTGTTGGAGAGTTGGCAGGCAGGAGCCTCGCGAGAAGGCTTTGAACCGGGTCCATGCCTGGCCTGTCGCTCGCTTGGGAGCGACACAAGCAGCCAAGACAGCTCTGATCGCTCGGCGCTGCTGAGCAGCGACGCGGCTGTCGTAGAGGATTCGACGTCAGGTCGAACCGTCACTCTGCGGCCGGAGAGGCCCGCCGAGGCTAGTCCTCGAACACTTCTGGCTGAAATGATGTCGATCATGACGACATGGCGCTCTCGGAGCGCATTGGTCGGCGTTTGTCCGGCTTAGAATCTAAGTCGTGCGCCTGGCCTGCCGCCTCTTGCGCGCGTCGGCCGCCTCGGCCGGATGTCGCACCGGAACGCGCTCGATCCGGTCGCGGGGGTTGACGACCTCGAGCAAAGCAAAGAGGACGTGCTCGAGTGCAAAAATGACCGTCATGATGAGCCCAAAGACGGGTCCGGTGTCGCGAAGCCTGTAAGATGACGAGAGCCGAAGGCCAGTTAGCATCAATCAAGCGGCGCAAAGACGACTCGCTCTCTGCACGCACCGGACCATACGCTCCCACGTAGACCGCTGCGGGACGTCAAAGACGTCATCGTAGACTCGTTCTGTCCTCCGGGCGACGTCAGCCCACGAGTACATGTCTCGGACGCGGGCATGGGCCTCCAGTGGGTCGTGCGCGCCGGCATTGACGCGGTCGATCGCAAGCGTAAGCGCTCGGACGACGTCTGTGCACATCAATCGCGGAGAGCCGAGAGGATCGTCAGCCGACACGGATGTAGTAGGAAGATTGATCCCAGGCGGGACGTACCGTCCTCGTTCGGCTCGGCAAACACTACCATGTCCGCGGGCAGAATCTCGGGGATGCCGCCGACGCGCGTGCTGACGACGAGAAGACCGGATGAAGCGGCTTCAATGAGCGCCGTTCCGAAAGCCTCGGTCAGCGACGTGTTGAGGAAGATCTGTCCGCGTTGCAGCACCTAGTCGAGGAGCGTAAGAATCGCTGGGCAGGATCAGCTCGAGAGTTGCTGCGGCGGGTCCATGTCCGCGCGCGCTCGCGAGGCGACGCACCGAAGAGACGTCATCGGGCCGGACGTTGCCAAGGAGCTCAATCCGGTCGTGCAGCGTATACTGTTCGCGCATCTGCTCGAGCTCGACCATCTTTGGTCCATCGCCGCCGATGACGAAGCGCACGAGGGGAAAAAGGGCACAGACGTGAGGCGCCGAGGCAATGAGCAGGTCGATGCCCTTACGGTAGACGAGACGCGCGACGACGACGATCGTGACTGTAGGTCGAAGGAAGCTGAAGTCAGATGCTTTGCAACTTGCGCGGAAGCACAAGCAGAAGGGATCGAGAGAACAAACCGTGATCTGGGTCTGTTGGCTCCAGCGCTGGAGGAAAGGCTGACGGAATCACGGCGTTCGGGATGACATAGGTCCGTTTCGGATCGAGCCCCGCCCGGAGAACGGTGTTCTCCCGTCTGGGGGTAGTGGGCGGGTGCTTCCCATCAGCGAAGGGCTCGCTCGCCAGACTGTGAGTGGATAGCAAGGATGCACCCGGTGTGAGAGACGCAAATCCCCGCGTCGAGGTTGCGGAGACAGCCGCGGAGGAGCTTATTTGTGAGGACGCCGACGGCATCGCCGAAGCCGAACAGCGAGTGATCGGTCCAGACGGTGCGAACGCCGAGCAAGGGCGCATGGAGGACGGCCTCGAGCGCGAGGGATGAGAGCGAGGCGTGGCCGTGAACCAGGTCGATCGACTCGCGAACGAGCAGCGACCGCACGTAGGGCAGGAAAAGGAGAAAGTTGGGCACCGTCGCCGATGCTGTGAGGACTGGAACGGGCAGATAGTACACCTTGAGCAGGCCCCCGGCGAGGTGACGGACGCCCAGATGAGCCGGATGGGCGTGCGTGATGACGACGACCTGGCCCGGCCGGCGAAGCAGCATTGAGAGAGACACGTCAGCTCGGAGCAAATACCGGCGGAACAGAAGCCAGCGAGGTGGACGGACCGTATGACCGCGCGAGATGAGCTCGAGGGCGAGCATCTGGATATGACCCTCGACCCCACCGACGCTTGGATGAAAGAAGTCGGACACCATCCTGATCGGTTGAGAGGACGTGACGGACGTGACGGGTCAGCCCTGCGGGCGGCAGCTTCGGAGCCGGAGAGGGGGACGGACGCGATTCGATACAGCCTCCTGGGTGGTCCAGCCTCGGCCATTGCTGAATGCCCTCAAGGGCGAGCCTGCAGCCAGCGACTGCTCGACCGGGTGAGACGAAGACGGGAGGTGAACAGAGGAAGGAGGTCGGGGCGCGTCGACGGCCGGCTGGTGGTCGTCGTCGGCGGTCAGACCGGCCACGAGAGAAATCCAAAAGGGTTCGGCCCATCTCGCCTCGCCTCGGGCTCAGCTTCGTCCCTGCTGTCACCTCACCTCTCCCAACCCTTTCCATCGCCCTCCTCCTTCCCTCTCCTCCTGCTCTCGTTCCCGGGGTCTTTCCTTAGCAGGCCAGCATGTACCCGCAGCAGACGGGCTGGCAACAGCAGCAGCAGCAGCCGCTCTACGGCCAGCAGTCGGGTTTCCAGCAGCAGCAGCAGCAGCAGCCCGGGGGCTTCGCCCGCCCGCCTCTCCCTCCGCAGGCGTCCGGCCAGTACTCGTTCCTCTCGGCCCCGCCGCCGTCATCGTCCGGTCTCTCGCCTCAGCAGACGGGCTGGCAGCAGCCACAGCAGCCGGCTCTCCGCCAGCAGGCGACCGGATGGGCCGGCGCCGGCCTCGTCCCTCAGGCCACCGGCTGGCAGGGTGCCGGCCAGCAGCAGCCGCTCATGCCGCAGGCGACAGGCTGGCACGACCCCCGGTTGCAGATGATGCAGAGCAGCTTCATGCCGATGAACACGTCCGCTGTGAGTTCCTATCGGCGAGGTCGGCGTCCTGCTTCTGTTCGAGCGACGGGACCAGCGATGGCCGCGCGAGGAGGAGGATCATGACGCGGGCCTCGCGGGCCGTTTTCGGCACGCGCGGCGGAGGGCGATGAGATGGGCTGAGCGACCGACTTGCTGACGACCCCGTGTGCCGGCCGACCTGCCTCGTGCAGCCCTTCGCCCAGTCCGGCATGCCCATCTTCCAGCAGCCGAGCCTGCCGGCCGGCAACCTTCAGTCGTCGATGAACCTCGTGCGCCTCCCTAGCTACGCTTGCTGCCCGGCGACGTCGCGCTGACGCCCCTTTCCCGTCTGCTCCGGCTGTGTCGACGCGGCCCCGCAGCTGAATCAGACGCCCTCGGTCAAGACGCCCAAGATCCCGTGGGCGCTGACCAAGGATGAGCGCAAGAACTACGACCAGATCTTCCGCGCCTGGGACAAGGATGGCAGCGGCTTCATCTCGGGCGAGATGGCGCGTGAGGTCTTCGGCCAGAGCGGTCTCGGTCAGGACGACATGGCCCAGATCTGGTACGTCCTGCGCGCGGTCGAGGAGACGGAAGGGCTCCTTCTCGTCTTGTTGACCATCGTCTCTCATGCCTCCCGCCCCAGGACGCTTGCCGACATGGACAACCGCGGCAAGCTCAACATCCAGGAGTTCCACGTCGCGATGGCGCTCATCTACCGCCGTCTGAACGGCAACGACATGCCGGCCGTCCTGCCGGCCGAGCTCGTGCCGGCATCGTCCAAGGACCTCGACTCAAACGTCGACTTTCTCAAGAGCCTGCTGCGCAATGACACGAACTCGCGCTCGACCTCGACCGACCCGTCGTACGCCAAGACGCGGTCGTTCAACGACGCCTCGCCGGCTGGCGGCGAGCGCAAAAAGGATGGCACCGTCTACAAACACGACGAGGATCGCGAGCTCGGCAAGACGTACAAGTCTTCCTCGCGCCACCTCGACCGGTCGTCGGTCCGGACCGGCAAGGAGAGCGCGTCGGATGACCTCGCCCAGATCAAACGCGACCTGGCCAACACGTCGTCGAGGCTCGACGACCGGCTCGAGGAGCGCGGTCGGCGGGACGAGGAGGACGAGCTGCTGGACGAGGAGATGGACGACCTGAAGCGCCGGGTCCGGCGCATCAAGGACGACATCGAGTACGTCTCGTCCGGCCGGCCGACGAGCCAAAAGGACGAGGAGCGCCGTAAGCTCGAGCGCGAGCTGCTTCACATCGCGCACGAGAAGATCCCGGACGTCGAGCGCCGCATCGAGGAGCGCGACGAGCGCAAAAAGCGCGACGAGCGCGAGGGCGTCCGTGCGCGCGACCGCCGCAACGACCGCTACGGCGGCCGCTATGAGGACCGGCGCGATGACGACGACCGCGACCGGGGCTACCGCGGGAGCTACGACCGCGAGAATCGTGACTACCGCGACCGTAGCCGGGACCGGTACGACTCGTACGGCTCGTCCTCGCGCGACCGCCCACGATCGCCGCCGCCGGCACCGGCACCGCCGGCTCACTCACTCGCGGCACCTGCCGCCCCGCCTGCGCCGCCCAAGCCGACGGCCTCGCCTGCTCCTGTGGGTCAGACGCGCGAGCAGCGACTCGCTGAGGCCCGCGCGCGGGCGCTGCAGAAACTCGAAGACCGCAAGCGCGCGCTCGGACTTGGCTCGGCCGAGCCTGATGTCCCTGCAGTCGATTCGAGCGTGAGCGAGCGGATCGAGCGCGAGAAGCGCGAGGCGGAGGAGGCCGGCAAGCGGGCCGAGGAGGACCGTGCCAAGAAGGAGGCCGACCGCAGGGCCCGGCTCGAAGCTGAGAAGGGTGGGCCGGCCAAGCCCGCTGCCGCGCCCGTCCCGGCGCCGCCTGCACCGCCAGCAGGCGGCGCGCCTGCCGTCACTCCGAAGGCAGCCCCGCCACCGCCAAAGCCTCGGTCGATTCTAAAGTCGCGCGCGCCAGCTCCGCCGCCGTCCAAGGCTGAGGCCCCGCCTCCGCCGCCGGCAGCTACCGCCGAGGAGGAGAAGGAGGACGAGGAGGACCCGGTCGAGCGCCAGCTCCGCGAGCGCGAGGAGCGACTCAAGAAGAACGCCGCGGACCGGGCCGCGCGGCTCGCCGCGCTCGAGGCTCAGGAGGAGGAGGAGCGCAAGGCCGAAGAGGCCTTCAACGCTCGACGCCAGCAGGCCAAGTCGTCGGCTACCTCGACGCCCCCTGCGCCCAAATCTCCGGAGCCATCGTCCGCTCTTGCCGTGCCGGCCGCCGCCGTCGCCCAAGCGTCGACGACCCCAACTGGCGGCTCGCTTGGCTCGCACAACCCCTTCGCCAAGTTTTCTGCTGCTGGCGGCGCCGGAACGTCTGCGGCCGCCAGCCCTGCCGCACCTGATGCCGCAAAGTTCTTTAAGCCGCCGACGCCGACCTTTACTCCGCCGCCGATGGCCGCACCCGTCGCCAAGGCGCCGACCAAGAAGTTCGTCCCGACGCCGGCCGACGACGAGGACTGGGACGTCATCGAGGACAAGGGCAACGAGTCGGACTCGTCGGACGACTACGACACGGCCAAGCGGCGCAAGGCCGAGCTGGCCAAGGCGCTCTTTGGCGGCATCATGCCGTCTTCGTCGCCGGCGCCCTCGTCCAATCCCCCGTCTGCCGCTCCGACGCCGGCTCCGGCTGCCGGCGCCTCGCCGACAGACTCGGTTCCGCCAAAGAACCCCATGCTCGCCGCGCTCGGTGGCGGCTCGGCTGGGCCCGCCGCACGTGGCGGCCTCTTTGCGGCCATTCAGGGCGGCGCCAAGCTGAAGAAGGCGGTCACCGTCGACAAGTCGACGCCGGCCGTGACGGGCGCCGTCGTCGGCGATGCTGCGCCTCCAGCTCACATCAGCGACGTCCCTCGCGCTCTCAGCCCGCCGCCGAGCCCGCCTGCCGAGCATGAGCCGGTATCGGCCAACGCCAACCGGCAATCGGTCGACTGGTACGCAGGCCTCGCCGCCAACGCCCCGTCCGGAGCCTCGGCTCCGACCTCCCTTCCTGCCCAGGTGGAGGAGGACGAGGATGAGGACGCCCATGCCAATCGGCAGGGTTCGCAGGCGCCCGTCGGGGAGCTCGACGGCGTCGACATGAGCGTTAGCCTCCGGGTCCGGACGCTCTTCTCGTACGACGGCCAGCGGCCGGAGGATCTTTGTCAGTCATTGGGCGTGCTGCTCTCACACATATGGCTTCGAGGCTGACTGACCTTCTTCCCTTTGACAGCCTTTACCGAGAATGTCATGATTGAGGCTCACCCGGCCTCCGACCCGGAGAGCCCGTGGTACTACGGCACGACGATCAAGGACCGCAAAGCCGGCTGGTTCCCGTCGTCCTACGTCGCCGATGTCGCCGATGGTGCGTGTCTGTCCTGCCCAAGCTCCTGATACATCGCTCGCTGACGCCTCGTCGACGCTCGCTCACGCCCACAGTCGTCCAGGCGAAGGCGCTCTATTCGTACACCGGCTCGTCGGACCAGGAGCTGCCTTTCGTCGAAGGCGACATCCTGACGATCGTCGAGCACACGGACGACTCTTGGTGGAAGGCCGTCAGCGACGGCATCGTCTTCCTTGTCCCGGCTGCCTATCTCGACCTTCAGGGTTAGTCCGCCGTCGTCTCTTCAGCCTCAGGGTCCACACCTCTCGAACAAACACCCGTTTACCTTCGCCCCCCGCCGCTTCATCTGTGCTACGCAGGCTGAATCGCGGCTGTTTCTCCTACCCTCCTCTTGATCGATGCATGACGTGCGAGATGACTAGGCTCGAAGCCGACCGACAAGGCTGAGACTCCTGCTCCAACGGCTGGGCTAAACGCTGTTCTCCCTCCTGTTCCAGGGGCCCCTGCGCCTCGCGACGACGAAGCGAGCGCGGCCGAGCCATCGACAGTCGAGGTTGAGGCCTCCGCCGACTCTCGACCGCGGTCAGCGTCGTCGGCGTCTCTGCATGGGAGCGAACGCCGAGCCCCTCCGCCGGCGCCTCCTCACTCCCGCAAGCTGTCGTCGGTTGGCCCTGCGAGCGCTACAGCCGAGACGATGGCAGAGGAGAACAGCGACGCCTCGTCCGACTCAGAGGACGATCTGGAGGAGGCCGACGACGATCCGACGACGCGTGAGCGCCGCGAGTCTGAGCGCCTCCGAGTGCTCGAGGCGGCCGGCTTGAGAGTGACTGTCGAGTCGTCGGCCACTCCGCGACCTCGGCGAGCGCGTCCGCCCCCACCCTCTGCGCCTCCTCGTCGACCGCAGTCGATGGTTTCGGACGGCGGCTCGCGTCTTGCCCGGCCAGTCTCGGTCGTGTCGACAACATCGTCGATACCACCCTCGCCTGCCGCTGAGGAGCCCTCCCCGCGGCTCGAAGATGCGTACGACCGGTACGAGGCGCTACTGTCGGCTCAAGCGGAAAGGCCGGCCTCGACGGTCGTCGTGCCGGAACGCTCGTCTCCGAGCCTTCCGCCCTCTTCGCCGACTGCGTCCATCGGCAGCGGCGTCAGCGCCGGTCCAAGAGAAGGCAGGCTCAGCCAGATGATGGCTAAGATTTCGGCCAGCGTTGCCCCGCTGGCAGCACCAGAGCCGAGCAAGAGGCTCTCTGTCGCCAACATCAGCGGTCCATCTCGGCCGGCAAACACCTCGCCTACGGCGTCGTCCGGTGTCACACGCGCTACAACGCCGGCCGCCGAGTCCACTGTACGTCGGGCACGAGTTTTCAGAGCTGAAGACGTCGACTGACGACTGTCCGCTCCCCCCTCTGTCCAGTCGTGGGCCAGCCTGTGAGCTGCGTTGCGCACGTCTGCCGCCTCGACTTTTGCTCACCCGTTTTACAACCCATCCCTTCACAGCATCGGCGATGACAGCATCCTTGACTCGCTCTCCGACAAGGAACGTAAGCGGCAGGAAGCAATGTTTGAGTTCATCGCGACCGAGGCGTCCTACGTGCGCGACCTGCAACTCATCGTTGGGGTTCGTCGCTGCTGTCTCACATGCGACCTGTCTGCATTCTGGTAATGTTGCTGACGCCGGATGCCGCACACAGGAGTTTTATGCGCGCCTCGTCAAGATCTTGGACGACAAAGAGCTCGTCGTCATCTTTGCAGTCAGTCGCGTGACGCGAGCCATCGCTTTGACAGCCAGGCTGACCCAACCAATCGACATCTATCAATCAGAACGTCGAGGACATCCTCGTCACATCGACCTTTATGCTGTCCGAGCTCGGTGCGTCCCACGTCGTGCGGCGGCTGAAGCTCTGCTGACATCCCATGCCCGCGCCTCCGCAGAGGAGCGCCAGAAGACGTCCCGGTTGTACCTGTCGTCGATCGCCGACATTCTCGCCATGTCCGTCGTCTGCATATTCAGCGGGTCGGCATAAATCCAAGCTGAACGTCACGCTCGACCCCGACTTTCATGGCAGGCACATGCAGAACGTCGAGATCTACCTGCCCTACTGCTCGAACCAAGGCACTGCGATCAAGATTCTCCAGTCACTGCGGGAGAAAAACGTAGTTCTCGGCTCGACCCTCATCGTGCGTGTTCAATCATCGCGGCTCTTGTGCGCTCCATCGGCCACCGATGCTGACCCGCTCTTCTTTTCCAATCCGTAGGCCATGCGCTCCGAGCCTGCGCTTCGAGGACTAGACCTCTCGACGTATCTTCTCTCTCCGATGCAGCGTATCACACGCTATCCTCTCCTGCTCAAGCAGATTCACACTTACACCGAGCCTGGAGAGGATCGGCAGAAGCTCGAGTTCGTCATTTCCTTCGGCGACCTGCTCGTTGATACCTGTTTGCTCATCCTCGTCGTTTGTATACCCCTTGGCAGGATGGCCATCAGTGAAGCCGAGCGCGTCCTGAATCGGATCAACGAGCAGATCCGTGCGCGCGAGAGCTTCGACCGACTGGCGGCGCTATCGCAGGACCTCTGGGTCGGGAGCGGACGACTGTACGTCTTTAAATCGACCTCCAGCTCTGGTCGGTGTGCGAACTAACGCCCTTCACCTCTAGCGATCTGACCTCCCCGACCCGTTCGCTGGGCCCACGCCGTTTGCTGCGAGAGGGCAAAGTTACAAAGGTCGGTCTCGGTCATCCACTAATAAGCCTCACCGAAACCCGCAACGCTGACCTGAGCTCTCGCATGCGCTCAGGGCAAGGGCACCAAACGCGAGCTCACGGTCGTTCTCACTAACGACATTTTGGTGCTCATCGAAGCCTCACGGACTCGTAAGTCGACCGGAAGTCAGCCTTCTCGATCGAGGAGTGCGACCGCTAACGCAACCGCCCGCTCCGATCAGTCTACCGGATGGTACAGCCTGTGTCCAAATCTGCGACAGGCTGTCACAGGTGCTGACCCATCCTTCTGTCCACAGCCAATGCCACTCAACGAGATCTCGGTCGCAGAGTACCCGTCCTCGTCCTCATTCGGCTTCCTGCTCGTCCCGCGTTACCGCGGCGACCGCGTTTTGCTCAAGACCACCACCGCTCGTGAGGCAGCCGAGTGGGTCGCCGCCATCGAGAAGGCCATCACAGAAGAGCGACGGGCCCGGCTCGACATGACCTGACCGCCTTACGGCAATGACTTAACGAATCCTCACGATCTTATGACCAACCCAACAAAGTCGTTCGACAGCTCGCGAGCGAAGTGGCAAGCAGGGAATTGGCATTCAGTTATGGTCGTCCTTGCTAAAGCTGGGATACAGTTTGCCTGGGTTGAAGAGGCCCTTGGGGTCGACTGAAAAAGTGGGCCGGATGTGGCTCTGGTCAGCACCAGTGACTCGCTCATGAAGTGCAAAGGTCTGAGACTCACTCGTTTTCTTGACCGACTCCATGAGGGCGAGCGTTCCCTTGCCGAGCTCAGCCTCGAGGTACTGGCAAGGAGGCGTTATGGATCAGCTTCTGCTCGGTGACGCCGCGCGAGAGAGGCGGGGGCGCACCTCGACCTTGCCCAGACCGACACCGTGCTCGCCTGTAGCCGTGCCATCGAGCCTCTGAGCGGCGTAGACCATCTCATGGACTGCCTCCCGGGTCTTCTCCAGCTCCTCTTTGCCATTGAAGAGGATGAGCGAGTGGAAGTTGCCATCGCCGACGTGTCTGAGGGCCAGGACCGAAGCCTGTCAGCTCAGCGTCGTCGACGTCGGCTTAAAGGAAGGAGACGCACCCGACGTGGCAGGCGGTGAGGCCTCGCAGAGCAAGGTCCGTTTTCGTCTGCTCGACGAGAGTGGGCAGCGCCGAGATTGGAACGCAGACGTCGGTCGTCCAGCATTTGCTCTCGGGCTGAAGCGCCATCGCGCTCCAGAGCGCCACCTTGCGCCCCTCCCAGAGCTTAGCAGCATCTGCATCGGTTTTCTGCAGATGCGTTTCGGTAGTCGTCAGCCGACTGCCGATGGTTGCAGAGAGCAGTCGCAAGGACTCACAGCAAAAGACCAGTCCTTGCCGCCGTGCTTCTTGACGAGTGCTGCGACGCTCTTGGAGACGTCCTTCATCTGCTCGTTCGTGCCCTGGAACTCTGGCAGACGAAGACGTAGGCGCGAAGGCACTGTTAGCATGCGAGATTGAGTGATGCAAGAGCGCACAGAAACGTACTGAAGAAGAGCGAGTCCCGCTCGGGGTACTTGATGCCGGCGCTTCCAGCCTGATTGACAGCTCTCATCATCAGGCTGTCGAGGAATTCGACACACTGCACTGGATAACCCTCGCCGACGCTGACCATGAGGCATCGGATTGATCAGCGATCACTGGCGCAAGAGGCGCATGGAAGGCTGAAATGAGACGTACACTTCAGTCGCCGCTGCAACAGCGTCCGCAACGCTTGGGAAGTTGACGACGGCGCATTTCGTGGGCAGCAGCGGTGTCAATCGGAGGGTGGCTGCAAAGCGAGAGGGGGAAAGGGATTCAGTGTCAGCTCGGGCCGACGAGGCATGACAGGAATAGGCAGCCGCACCCTCTGTGACGATCCCCAGCGTTCCTTCGGCGCCGATGAAGCTGTCGGGGGCAAAGTGCAAGTCAGCGGAGACGTGGGAACGCGTGAAAGGGCTGAACGCACAGCTTCGTCGTGTCCCATCCAGCGGCCGATTTCCTTGCCCGCTGGCGCGTCTTGATGACCTCACCGCTAGGAAGTACTACGGTCTGAGAGGGCAAGAGCATCGACTTACGCTCGTTAGCGAAAGCAGAAGCGAGCGCGCCGGTTCTTGCGCCGAGGCAGAGATTAGGCGTACAAAGTTCAGGAACCACTCTGCCCGCGCGGTACCATACCGGACGGCGTTCGTGCCAGAGCATCTGACGGTCGATGAAGTAACATGGATTAGTATGACGGGGGCTGAGGGAGGTGGCCGTGCCGCACTCACCCCGTAGCAGCCATGCCTCTGTCGAATAGTCGAAGCACATCAGCAAAGCAGCGCAGATTTTTTGGCCTCGGGAGTCGAGAGCGTACCCGATCGTTGCTCCGGGGGCAGGGTCGAGCTATGGACGAGTACACGGATGTCAGCTGACGGGTGTTCAACGAGACGCAGCTGAGGCTACGGCAACCGACGTACAGGGAAGAAGAGCTTGTGCTCCTTGAGCTTCTCGTTAAGCTCGACGTAGCCGACACCAGGCTGGACGACCTGTGTTGAAGAACGCCCTCGTCAGTTCCGGGTCAATCGTTCGCTCGACGTCCAGAAAGTTGGACTGACGACGTCGCCGTCGGCAGCTGCGGAGGAAGCATGGTCGGTCAGATGCGAGAACCGGCGAGAGGTAGCGAAGCGAGACGCACCATGCAGGGCGACAATCTTGTCCATCCGGCTCATGTCGAGCGAGATGCCTCCATACGGCTTTTCACGGCGTCAAAGGTGGGCGTCAGTTCGATCTCGCCCTAAGTGCTTGAATGACGCAGACGGACCGAGCTGAAGTGACCCTCGAGCGAGGTGCCCCCTGAGAAGGGCGTGATCGGCATGCGATACCGGTTGGCGATCTGGACAACCTTTTGGACGTCCTCAGTGCTGTGAAGTGCAAAAGAGCGCATACATAAAGGAGTCAGCTCTGCACAGGTGCATCGACTTTGTCTCCAGGCACCCGTACCTCAGAGCCCAGACGACGACTGTCGGCTTGTGCTCCGAGTGATAGCTCCATGGACCTGGCGGGTGCCAATCAGCAAATAGGCCGCTGTTAGTTGCATTATACACTGACACGCCAAGTCAGGGCACGCGCGACGCAAGCAGCAGGAACGCACTGATGCCGTGGCTCTCAAGGTCGGCGTCGTCGACCGAGACGTCGTCGGGCCGGCCTTGCCGGCCGAACAGAGCCTTGAGCTCGTTGATGCCGGCCAGAAAGTCGTCAGTCGAGCCAAACGCAGGCGGATAAGCGTCGGCCGCCGCCTTGAGTCGAAGAGCATAGGGCGACGAGGGCCGGACGCTGCTCGACGACGACGACGAGGTCGGGCCAGCGCCCTCGGCCTGGGCCGCCTTGCCGATCTGGAGGCCGAGGCCAAAGGCCATGAAGACGGCACCGATGCCAAAGAGCTTGATGGCCCGCGACATAGACGCCGCATCGGAGCTGGCGACTGGTGCCGGCTTGGCCTTGCCAGCCGACGACGAGGAAGACGACGACGACGACGAAGCTGCTCGCCGAAAGAGGGCTGAGCGCTCGAAGGTGCGGGCGGCGGCGGTCGCCGAACGGGACGACGACGGCCAGGCGGAGCGGCTGGCGGCCGCGAACATGAGCAAGGCGGTTGGCGTCGAGAGGGACGATAGGGCGAGGAGGAGAGGAGCGTGGTGTATGCGAACCAAGGGGCGGGTCGTTTAAGGCTTGCTGTCGTCGGACGGGCCCGACAACGGCGCCATCACCGCGCCCCAAGACGAGCGACGCGCCGGACGAGCCCGCACCCCCAGGCCAGCTAGAGTGGTGCGGCGCATGTCCGTGCGGTCGACGCCCGCGATCCTGATCATCCCCTCGGTAGCTCTCCGCCACCAGCTGCGTTCTCGGGTGCGCATGGTCCCGCCCGAGGGAAGCTCTCAGGATGGCGGGCGTCGGCGCCGGATCATGCATGCATGCAGCGGCACGTGGCCGTCCTCACTCGCCCGTCGCTGCAGGCGAGGCACGCTTTCGTCGGAGCCAGCTGTAAGAAGTCGCCATCATCGACAGGCGGGCGGGATTACATGTAGAGCAAGGGGCGGGCGAGCGACGGGGCCGTGCATGGGCGCGTCGCCACGGATGAAGAAAAGGAGGGAGGGGCAACGCCAAAGGGGCAGGAGAGACCACTTTAGAGGTCGGCGTCGTCCTCGTCGGGCAGGGGCGCGTTGATGGCGGCCTGAGCGTCGTTCTCGAGACGCTGCTTGTCCTCCTCCGAGAGGTGGACCTCCGGGGGGGCGAGCGCAGGGGCGGCGACAAAGTCGAGGGCCGGGTTGCTGCGAGAGGGGTGCGTCGTCGAACCAAAAGGGGGTCAGCCGTTGCTTTGCCTGGTGCGAGGCGGAGGCCAACGAGGACTGGAACGTACCCGACGAGCTTGCGCGCGAGCCAGAGGAAGGGCTTCTCGAAGTTGTAGTTGGACTTGGCCGAGATCTCAAAGTACTGGAGGTTCTTCTTGCGGTGGAACGTGACGGCTCCAATCTTGACCTTGCGCTCCTGTCAGAGGCGGTCGCAGATAGGGCAAGGGGAAGGATGTCAGCTTTCGGCCTTTGGCCACCGACCCGCCCAGCCCAGCGAGGTGCGTGCGGGCTACGAGCGAGAGGACGGACCTTGACGTCAACCTTGTTGCCGCAGAGGACGATCGGGATGTTCTCGCAGACGCGCTCGAGGTCGCGGTGCCAGTTGGGGACGTTCTTGTACGTGATGCGCGAGGTGACGTCGAACATGATGATGCCGCACTGGCCCTGGATGTAGTAGCCGTCACGGAGGCCGCCGAACTTCTCCTGGCCGGCCGTGTCCCAAACGTTGAAGCAGATGGTGCCGAAGTTGGTCGAGAACTGGAGGGGGTGGACCTCGACACCGAGCGTGGCTGGAAGGGAGGGAGAAGGCGAGCGGGTGAGATGCTGCTCTCCTGGGCGGGCGAGCGAGGCAGGCGCCGGCGCGCGCGCGCGACGCACCGATGTACTGAGAGGCGGCGAGGGCGGCGATGGGGACGTCGGGCGCGAGTCAGCTCTCCACCTCTAGCGAGTAAGGTTGCTGACCGCCTTTGGTCGGGGTCGCTTCTTCGGCGCACCTTCTTCTCGAACTCTGTGGGCGGAGGGTAGACGAAGCGGGCGGCAGGACGAACGTCAGCGGCCGCGAAAACGAGCGCGCGAGGTGGCGGGCGAGAGCAGCAGCTCCCTGGCGAGGGGTGTCGACGGACCTCCAGTCAGGTGGCGCTTGACGAAGGTGGTCTTGCCAGTTCCTCCGTCGCCGACGAGGACGAGCTTGAAGGTGGGGATCGAAGCCTGCAGCGTGCGGAGCACGGCGAGGGACGAGAGGCGAGCATGGGCAGAGGCGGCGCAGGCAGGGAGAGATTCGGCGGAGGAGAGGGGGAAGCGGTCGTCGCGCCGTCAGTCGACTGCGAACGAGCGAGAAGCACCGCGAGACTATGCGGACAAGGTGTCGGACGAACCTCGGCCATTTTTTTTCGGTTGGTTTTCTGGGAAGGAGTGGAGAGGGCGGTGGTGCAAGCAGCAAGGGGGAGAGGTGAGCGAAGCGGGGGCGAGCTCTGGTCGCTCCAGCCGCAGGAGAATCCGACGCAGCAGGGCGAGAGAAGGCGCAGAGGCGGGCGACTCGCAGATGCAAGTTTCTCCGCGGCCGGGCCAGGCAAAAGTCAACCGCAGCGGCGCGTCAGAGCGACGAAGGGATCAACGCCGCACGGCACGGCATGCCGTCGTCGAAGGGAGCTGCCGTCCGGAAGTCGAGTGCAGGCCGTATGCAGGCCCGGCCATGCAGCGAGCTCCTCCAGAAGTCCTTCGTCCAGGAGCCGACAAGTCTTTCCCCGCTGGCTTGCCCGCCAGGTTCGCGCGGGTGTCACGCTGCTGAGCCTGCTGCGCGCGGGCGCGCGCCCTCGGACCCGCATCCCTTTGAGCCTGTGCGAACGCCTCCTCCTGAGCACCCAGGACCCTCCCCTTCTACCCTCACCCTCGCCTCCCCCCGTTCCGCTCCGGTGTCTGTGACCCTCTCACGCGTACCTCATCAATAGCTGCTGGCAGCTTTCTTCCCGCCTCTCATCTCTCGCGGTACGTCTCCTCGCTCAGGTCGCTGGTCCTGTTGGGTGACAAGCCGACGGACCTGACGAAACCTCCTCTCCCCCTTGTCCTGGCTCGAACGCAGCTATCCATCCCCCTCCTGTTCGGCCTTCTCTCTCGTAACCCTCACCCCACAACCCTTCCCACGATGTTCAGCCCTACCCTCCCGCGCTCGCTGCTTGGTCTCGTATTCGCCTCGCTCATCGTCACGCCGGCCGTCTATGGCCGCGAGCTCGACAAGTGGCGCAAGCCCTTTCAGGTACCGTTGCCGGTCAGCGACACGGTCAGCCCGCTCGACGTCGGATCGCAGCAGACCAATGCGCTCGCCGTTGCCGGCTCGGTCGCCAACGCCGGCTTTGACCAGGTGCCCGAGACGCTGCCCGACTGCCTGCCCAACACGGTCACCGCCGGCGAGATGAATGGCCTGCTCGCCGCCAAGGGCGCCGGCTTTGTGCTCTCGCTATGCCCGTCGACGACCTACAAGCTCGAGACGACGCTCATCCTGACCGCCGCCGGCCAAGAGATCTCGACGCTGGGCTATCCCACGGACGAGACGCGCGCGATGCTCGTCGTCGCCGGCAGCACCGACCTCGAGAGCGGCATGTCGTGCGTCCCTTCTGTCGAGTCGAGACCCAGGAGGGCCTATGTCGGATAGATTGCCGGCCGCCGCTGAAGTCGTTCTATCCCTAATGCTCCAGGACCGGCATCTATGCGGCATGCGCGGCTTGCAGCGACACCAAGCTGCGGAACATCCAGATTGACGGCCAGCGGGGCGCGCTTGACCCGATCAACAACGGCGGGCTCATCGAGATGGGCGGCCAGGTCTCAGGCCAGCTGGTTGAGCACGTCCGCTCGTTTGACCCTCGTGGGTGGACCTGCATGCACATCGCCGAGGGCGCGCTCGACTGCCGCAATGCGACGATCCGCTTCAACGACATCGGCCCGTGCGGCCACGATGCGCCCTACGGCAGCTGGGCCGACGGCATCTCGATGGCGTGCACTCAGAGCACGGTCGAGGGCAACACCGTCGTCGACCCGACCGACGGAGGCATCGTCGTCTTTGGCGCCCTCGGCTCCAAGGTCACTAACAACACAATCTCAGTCCGCAACTCGACCTCGCTCGGCGGCATCAACCTCGTCGTGCGTCGTCCTTGCCTCGTCCAGGCTTGCGTCTGAGCCGCCCCCTGACCTTCTCCCCGCTGCCGGTCGTGCAGGACTTTGCCCCCTGGAATGGCTGGTACAACGAAACCGTCGTGGAAAACAACGAGATCTTCGGCGGCTTTGCCGCAGAGCATGGCGACGACGAGCACGGACCCTCCAGCTCTGGCGCCATCATCAAGTGCGCACCTTCTTCTCGCTCCATCCTCCTGCAGACAAACGTGTGCATCAGAGCCTGATCCCCTTGCTCCTCTCGCCTGACCTGGCAGGATCGGCATCGGAATGGGGCCTCGGGTCTGGTTCGGCGCCGGCTCGGCCGAGCTGCAGATTGCGACTGGCGGCACCGTCCGCAACAACCGCTTTAGCGGCGCCTTTGGCTGGGCGATGGCCGTCGCCAACGTTGAAAATTTCACCGTCTCTGGCAACGAACTCGTCGGCAACACGTCCTTCATTGGCGAGCGCTCAGTCAACTGCACGGGCGGTGTCGAGCAGCAGGGGCCGATCACGCTCCACGTGCCGTTTGTCGTGCGTCCGCATCGTATCTGACCCTTCTACTTGTCGCTCGCTGACGCTGGCCACTCTCCACTGTGATGTCGACGCCACAGGTCCAGTCCAACACCACCTTCTCGTCATCGCTCCAGGCCGACTTCACCTCGGGCAACGTCATCTTCAACACGTGTCTCTCGCCGCCCGACAAGTCGACGTTCAAGTGCGCCCTCATTTTCCTGCTCGCCTTTCGTGTCCGCCTTATCGCTGCTCGCTGACAGCAACTGTCCTCCCGGCTGCAGCTGGCCTTACGGCTCCTCCCCGGCCTCGATCGACGTCCCCGCGTCGCCGTCGGTCGCTTGGCCTTCCGACTCGTCGACAACCACCAGCTCGATCGTCAGCTCGACCGCGTCGTCGGCCGCTCAAACGTCAGCCGCCGGCTCGCCCGGTGGCAGCAATGGCGACTCGGCCGCCAAAGCGCGCCACTCGCTAGCCAGCATTCTCGGCGCGACCCTGACCGGCTTGGCGGTACTGCTTGCCCTCTGATCCTTCCCACTCCATGCTTCTCCACCTAGATGCGCACTCTCCGTAGATTTCCTCATGAAACGACCTCCCATTTGCCGTGCCCGATCTTCAACTGTATCCTTCCTCCCCCCCCCCCTCTTCCCCAATAGCTGGCCTATACATGAGACGTCTCACGTAAAGGCTGGCGGCTGCTGAACCGCGCATCGTCCTCGAGAAGGCAGTGGTGGGTGGTCATGTCATGTAGAGACGTGGCGTTGCAGGGGTGGGGTGGGGGCGTTGCTGATACTTTGACAGGAGTGCGAAGCGGGGCAAGCAAAGTAGGTTGGAGACTCTAAAGTGTAAGGGATTCTAGGTGGGAGCACATGAAGGAAGAAGAGAGGAGAAGGAGACGTCTAGGCGCGGATCTCGGCCGAAGTCCGGGGCGTTTTGCCGTAGGGCGTCGTCGGGGTCGCAACACCCGAGTCAGGCACCATCTCGGTCTGCTTGACCTCGCCGGCCCGCTCAACCTTGGCCTGCTCAGCCAGGCGGAGGTTGCGCTTGTCCATGTTGCCGGCCGTCGTGTCGATCGTGTTGAACTCCTCGCGGTGCTCAGCGGCCCAGGCGGCAGAGCGCCAAGCGGGGATGTGGGCGTGGTAGAGGACGTCGATCTGGTCGACCGAGAGACCCTTGGACTCGGGGACGAGCAGGTAGACGAAGGCGAACGAGATGGCGATCGCACCACTGTGAGAGCAGAAGCAGAAATCGGGTCAGCGAACCAGTCGTCGGCTCGACGGCGAGACCAGCAGGCCAGCAGGAGAGGGTACGCACGCCCAGATGAGGCAGATGAGCGACCGGAGGTTGGCGCCGTCGGCGTTCGTGATGAGGGGGACGACGAAGGAGATGACGGTGTTGCTGCGAGAGGTGAGGCGCAAAGAGTCAGAGACGGGCCAGCAGTGGAGGAAATTGTAGGTGGGTGCTACTCACATGCCCCAGTTGGAAGCGGTGGCAAGCGTGACACACTTGGGCGCGAGACGCGAGGGGAACGACTCGGCGGCGACGACCCAGGCGAGCGGTCCCCAGGTCGAGGCAAAGGCGGCGATGAAGACGCAGGAGAAGGCGATAAGGACCTGGCCGGCGACCTTCTCGCCCTCGTTCGTGCGGCCGACGACACCGACGATGATCTGGCCGGTGAACATGGCGGCGGCTCCCCAGAGGAGGACCTCACGGCGGCCGAAGCGGTAGACGATGTACATGCCGGGGAAGGTGCAGACGAGGTTGACGGTCGAGAGGATGATCTGGGTGACGTAGGGGTCCGAGAGGCCCGAGGTCCGGAAGAACTGGACGCCGTACGAAAAGAAGAACTGTTGGGACGGGAGGATGCCGTCGAAGGCGAGCGAGGGTCAGCAAGCGGCGGAGAAGTAGGGGGCGGCCGGGCGAGACGCACGTTGATACCGGTGGTCTGCTGGCCGATCTGGATGACGCAGCCGATGACGGTGCGGAGCAGGATGCGGTCCTTCATGCTGAAGCACTCGCGGTAGGAGGCCTCGCCAAGGAGGTCCTCCTGGGCCTTCTTCTCGAGGACGAGCTCGTACTCCTCCTGGACGAGGGGGTCCTCGACATCAAGACCGCGGAGACGGGCGATGGCGGCACGGCACTGGTCGAGCTTGCCTTTGGAGGCGAGGAAGCCGGGCGACTCGGGCGAGAAGGCAAAGCCGGTGGCGAGGAAGAGACCGAAGGCCAATTGGATTGCGACGGGGACCCGCCACGAGGCGGTGCCGGTCTTCTGGTGCATGCCCTTGTTGACGCAGTTGGCGAGGAAGATGCCGAGCGTGACGCAGCCCTGGAACGAACCGGTGACGACGCCGCGCCACTTGGGAGGGGCAGCCTCGGCCTGGAAGACGGGAACGAGACCGGAGAGCGTGCCGACACCGTAGCCGGTGAGGACACGGCCGGCGACGAGCTGGCCGTACTCGGTGCTGGCCGAGACCTCGATGGCGATACCGGCAAGGAAAAGGATGAGCGAGATCAGGTTAGTCGTGCGGAGGCCGAGCTTGCCGCTTTATGAGCAAGGTTGAGGAATACAGTCAGCCGAGGAGTCGCGTCGTGGCAACGGCACAAGAAACGAGCGACGAACGAGATCCAGCCAGACGAGAGGGCGCCGACGAAGCAGCCGACGGAGAAGATACCGGTGATGACCCTGGTGAACGAGAAACGGTGAGGAAGAGGTCAGCGGGCGGTCTCGGTTGAGTTCGGTTGAGTGAGAGGCTGTTGACGCACGACTGGCGGGACGAGCTAATCTCGCAGACGCCGGCGGCGTCACACGTGCCGAAGCGCCGCTGGAAGTCGTCCATGATCATGAGACCAGAGATGACCGACTGCTCCCATCCGAAGAGGAGGCCGGCGAGCTGGAGCGAGAGGAGGGATCGAAGCCGTCAGCAACGAGAGCGGCTGCATGAGAAGCGGGAAGGTGGCCGATGCGAAGACGCACCGACTGGAAGAAGCAGAGGATGAGGGTGACGTTTTTGGCCATCGTGGGCGACCCTAGAGCTCAAGTAAGAGCCTTGGAAGGGAAGGGGAGGAGGGTGGTAAGGGGAGGGGAGGGGCGGCTTTGAGTGGGTCGAGGGAAGAAAAGGGAGGCCTCCGAGGGCCGTTTGCTTTTGAAGGGCCCTCGGGGAATGGCGGGCGACCGCCTGTGCCCAGGGGGAAACGGGGGAGGGGGAGGAGGGGGGCTCGCTGCGGAGACGGACGGAGCCCAGCCGAGCCTTGCCGGCAGATTTCGAGGGGGGCTCAGGCGGCAGTTGCCTCGCCACTGCCGCCGGCTCTGGGCGGGGGCGACTGCTAGCAGGCGGACGAGGAGGCGGCCGGAGAAGGCCGAGGGGCAACGGGTGCGGGGCAAGAGGGGCTCGCCGGGCTGAAACGCGGGCGAGGCGGCCGCCCCCGCGCCTGCCCAGCGCGCTCGGCGGGCGACAGCGAAAATCACAAAGGTCTGGGCGGGCGTGCCCCGCGCTCGTCTCGCCGCCGATTCTGCGTCCGTCGTCGTCGTCGCTGACACAAAGACCCCTGCTGCTGCTGGGCGGGCGCGAGCCCAGACTCCTAGCCCCCGGGCGAGGCTCTACTGACCCAGCGGCGCTTACCGCCCGACCATCCCCGTACCGGCGCAACGTCGGCCGACGGGCTCCTGTCGGCTCCCGCGTGCCGACCGACGCCACGGAGCTGCAGACCGACCGACCGGCAGACTGCGGCTCGCCACTCCCGCCGGCATCGGGTGGTGACGCCGTCGCCATCCGCAGACAAGATCGGCCGCCAGGGCCTGCCGATGACATCCTCCTGTCATAGTTTGCCCGAGACATCCCTCGTACGCCTTCTGTCAGGTCGGCTTAATCGTCGGCCCGACGCGGCTCGCATCCGGTGGCGCCCTCGAGGATGAGCAGTGAGATGGATACAATCGGGAGGCAAGAAAACTGTCGCGGGCGGCGAATTCCGCGCGATTACCGATCAGGAGAAGTACGTCGGCCAGATCTTCTCGTACACAGCCTTGTCCTTGTCCGAGAAGACGCAGAAGATCACCTTCTCGAGCTGGATCGATCGAGGGAGGGCGCGCGGCCAGTCAGCGGTCTCGCTCGCCGATTGAAGAGACACGAGGCGACGTACCGTCTTGCCCTGGGGCCCGCTTAGGAACTCCTTGACGGCGCTGAGCGCGACGTGTGTTGCGTCCTCGATCGGATATCCGTCTGCCCTCACGCAGAAGGAGGCGACATGTCGGTCGTCAGCGTCAGGGCTTTGGCGCGGTGCACGTCGACCTCTACAGCGCCGAGACTGACAGATGCCGGTCGAGATCGAGCAGAAGGCCTGGCAGGGCAGTCGTCCAGAACGAGACCGGGCTCAATCAGCTGTCTCTTCGGCGGAGTGGGCGATTCCCAGGGCGGACGGCACGGGCGCGACGCACGATGCTCTTCCAGCCCTCTTTGGCCGTCTCCTCCAGGCAGCGCGTGTAGCAGCTCCGGAGGAGGCGCTCGCTCGAAGTGCGGTCGCCGCGCGAGTAGATCGGCCCGGCGGTATGAGCGATGCGGCGAGCCGGCAGCTAGACGACCGCGCGCATAGTCGAAAGAGGGAAGACAGGACCGAGCATGTGAGTGGCAAAGGTCTGTTTGTGATCTGACGTGGGGGTGGGACGGACCTTGTACGCGTCGGTCATCTTGCAGTCGCCGGTGTCGCAGCCGCCAAGCGTGCGGCACTCCTTGAGGAGATCGGGTCCGGCCGCGGCATGGATAGCGCCATCGACGCCGCCGCCGCCCACTAAGCAACAGGTGTCAGAGGTCCGCCAGCGGTCAGTCGGACGAGATCTGGAGCAGGAGTCGGTCGGTCGCGAGGATCATAGGGCGCCCGCGCGCGTCGAGCGTCATCCCCGGCTCCGGAGCGGCCGCTGGACGAACAGAGGCTTCGGTTGGCAGCATTGACGATCACGTCCTGTCGAGGGCGTCGTACGTGTCATGTCAGCCTCGACGAGATGGGTCCGCCAGGAGTCGACGGCACCGGAATGCAGCAGGGGGTGGGTGACAAGAGGCCGGCGCCGGGGCGCGGCAGGCGGTGCCTGCTGCGGGCGCGTCCCCTTCGTCATCGCGCCAGCTCGCGCCCGCAAAGGTCGGCGGCAGGCAGCTGGCCAGCAGGCGGCCAGTGTAGTCAGGCAGGCACAGGCACAGGCAGAGATGGGGAGGACAAACGACGGTGAGCTTCGTGATGTCGCCCTTGAGCAGCGAGACGGCCATGGCGAAGGGAGGAGCAAGATGGTGACTGATGGCGGCCAGCTCGGTGGATCGAACGACGCCGAGACGGCCAAAACGAGCGGCCCTTGGAGCAAGCCGGAGGGGAGGAAGGGGCGCTCGACACCACCACCCGACGACCTCACCCATCCCGGCTGCCACTCGCACGTCAAGTGAAGCAACAGCAGCGAAGTTCGCTCTCTCCTCTTGAGAGAACCTAGCCCTCCAGATCCTCATCGACAGCCAGCCCCCCGGACTCGTCGGCCGCTCCGACCGCACGGCGCAGCACCAAGCCCTTCCCCCGCACCCGCCGCCGCCGCCGACCTCGTGCGCCGGACGCCTACTCCCCCCTTCTTGCTCCGACCGTCATCCTCTCCTGCCCTCTCCATGTCGCCCGTCCCGACCGTCTCGCCTGTCACGGGCCAGCCCGTCCCGGCGCACTATGTCCACTCGTCCTCGGCCTTTTTCCGAGGTGCGTTGCGCCGGCTCCTGAGCAGCAGCGAGCGCCGCTCTCATCGCCCCGCCGACCCGCTCCAAACGCCGAGGACTGACGAACGACCGAGCCCGCATCATCGGCCGCCCTCCCAAACCAGACACCGCCGGCCGCCATCTCCTCCTCCGCGGCGTCAACCTCTCGGGATCGTCCAAGGCACCTCTGCCCCAGCCGTCGCAGTCGCTCGACGACTTCTGGGAGGCGGCCGAGGCCGGCGGCGAGTCGTTTGTCGGCCAGCCGCTCCGGCTCGACGACGGCAGCGCCGACGTCCACCTCGTCCGGCTCAAGGGTTGGGGCTTCAACATGCTCCGCTACGTAGTCACCTGGGAGAGCCTCGAGCGGGAGGGACCGTGAGTCGACCCTTCGCTCATCCGGCAAGCCGCTCGGGCTTGGCGATGGAGGCCCAAGGCCCGCGGCTCCGAGCTGACGCGCGCGCGGTCGCCCCGAACTCCTTCCCTGCAGCGGCAAGTATGACGAGGAATTCATGGACTACACGGTTGAGGTCTTGCGCAAGTGCAAGGAGTACGGCTTCAGAGTACGTCCCGATGACCCTGAGCGAGCTCAGCTGCTGGCGGGTCGGCTGACACCGTTGCTCCCCCTCGCCACCAGGTCTTCATGGACCCTCACCAGGACGTGGTGCGTCCACGGAACATCGCTGCAATACGCGCGAGCATGCACCGCCGAGAGTCTTAACGAAGCTGACTACCTGCCTCTACTTCGCCCTCCTCCCTTCATGCAGTGGTCGCGCTTCTCGGGTGGCTCGGGCGCGCCGTATTGGACGTTGCCGGCCTGCGGCTTCAACCCCCGCAACTTTACGGTTACGGCTGGCGCTTTCATCCACTCGGAATACCCCTCGCCCGACGCCCCTGACCCGGCAAGCTTCCCGGCGATGGTCAGCCCTCCTACGCTGATCCTCTCCCCTCATTTAGACGCCGGCTGACCCAGCTGTACGCGTCGGCAGATCTGGGGCACCAACTACGCTCGGCTCGTCTCGCAGACGATCTTCACCCTCTTCTTCGGCGGCCGCGACTTCGCGCCCAAGTGCATCATCGACGGCATCAACATCCAGGACTGGCTTCAGCAGCACTACAATGCGGCCATGATGCGCCTGGCCGACCGGATCCGCGAGGCGGGCGACCTGCTCGACGAGTGCGTCATCGGCTGGGACTCGTTGAACGAGCCGGCCGAGGGCATGATTGGCCTTGCCGACCTCGGTTCGCTCCCCAAGTCGCAGGCGCTCAAGAAGGGCCCGACGCCGACTGCGTTCGAGGGCTTCCGGCTTGGCATGGGTGAAGCTGTGACCGTCGACAACTGGGTGCGTTGCCCCAGACTGCTTCCCTTTCCTTCTCTCTCTCGCTGGCTGACGAGGGCATACCTTGCGTCGGCCTCAGAACTTCACGGCCATGGGCCCTGCAAAGTCAGGCACGGTCACCATCGACCCAAAGGGCAAGACGTGCTGGCTCGCACCAGAGGCAGAGGCCAACGGCTCGCGCTGGGGCTGGAAGCGCGACCCTGGTTGGAAGCTCGGCACCTGCAGTACGTCCCTTCACGCTTGCGACACCCATCCGGCCAACTGACCCTGACGTCCCGCTCCACCAGTCTGGGCTCTGCACGGCGTCTGGGACCCAGCGACGCGAACGCTCCTCCGTCGCGACTACTTTGCGACCGTGCCATCGGCCCCGTCAGGCTCGGCCAAGCTCGTCTCATTCGTGCCCGACTACTGGCGGCCGACCTGGGTTATCTGGGCCCGCGCCATCCGCAAGGCTCACCCCGAAGCGATCCACTTCATTCAGCCGCCGGTCTTCCACCAGCCGCCGCAGCTCGAGGAGGCGGAGCTCGGCGGTCGGGCGTGCTCTTCGCCACACTGGTACGATGGCCTCACCCTCCTGTGCGTTTTTCCTCTTATTTTAGCTGGCGAGCACTCGAATGTCCTGTCTGAGTGCCAATCCTCTCACTTCCCGGTACACGCAGGACTCGCCACTGGAACTGGTTCAACGCCGACGCGCTTGGCATGCTTCGCGGCAAGTACTTCAACGTCATCCAGTCGATCCGCATCGGCGAAGGCAACATTCGCAAATGCTTCCAGGATCAGTTTGGCGTCCTCAAGCAGGACACCTTCGACATCCTCGGCCAGTATCCGACTCTGTGCGCCCCCTCCCCCTCTCCCAAACCTGGTAAAGCAGCCCTTGGACCGCACTGAACCGACCGGCTGACTCGCTCTCCTGCCCTGACCTTAGCATCGGCGAGTGTGGCATCCCCTTCGACCTTGACGATAAGGTTGCATACGGCTACCAGGATGGCGGCATGGGCCGGGGCGACTACACGATCCACCAGCGGGCGCTCGACGCGACGCTCAACGCGAGCGACGGTCCCAACGTCATCAACTACACCATCTGGACCTACTGCGTCGACAAGTCGGTCCACCAGCATCGCAATCAAACGACCGAAGCCCGCGCCGGTTGCTGACGCGCTCTCTGCCTCCCTTTCCGGGACCTTTGCAGCTCGCACCAGTGGGGCGACAACTGGAACCTCGAGGACCTCTCGCTCTGGTCGCCCGACGACACCAAGGCCGGCGCGCCGGAGAAAGGCCGGGCCATGGTCGAGCATGTCGCCCCGGCCGAGACGGTGATCGCCCGGCCCGAGTTTGCGCGCTCGCCGTCGACCCAGCGTCTGACGAGCCCGTCCGAGGCCTCGGGCCTCGACACGGTCAGCTCGGCACCAACGCCGACGAATGGCACGACCGGCAAGCGGCCGCTCGGCGAGCGCTTCGACCTCGACCGCGACGTCTTGACCAACGGCTCGCGCGCGGTCGGCGCCTGCTCGCGCCCGTTCCCGGTCGCGACATTTGGCGTGCCGAAGCGGCTCGACTTCGACATCCACTCGGCCACTTTCAAAATGACGGTTGAGGTCCCCGCGGGCGATGTCGCCGACGAGCGCGCGCCGACTGAGATCTACCTGCCCTGGGTCCACTTTGCGTCGGATGCCGGCTTCTCGACCGGCCCGGCTGGAACGCCCGCGACCGTCTTCAAAGGCGATGCCAGCTCGGACGGCCGGCTGCGGGCGGCCTCTTCTGGCTCGTCCTTCGACTCTCGGCAGTCCGACTCGCCAGCGTCGACGCTTGTCGGCAAGGCCAACGGCGGCCAGCGCAAGGAGGGCACAGTCCGGATCGAGGACCTCTCGGACGCGAGCTCGGTAAGCGAGTCGCTCGGCAGCGGCAGCGGCCAGACGACGGCCATCCTGCCGGCTTTCGAGCTCGACCTCGAGGTCGCCGTCTCGGCCGGCCGATTCGAGGTCCAAGGCCAGACTCTCCGATGGTGGTACGGCGCGCCGGCGGCGGCTTCGTCGGGTCCGGCCCGGCGGCCGACGACCTACACCATCACCGTCAAGCGCCGGGGTGGCGCTCGCAAGGAGATGGCCCACCCGCGCGGCCAGGCTTCGACGCTTTGGGATGTAAGTAGCTGGCAATCCTGTGACCGGTCGCTCGGGATAAGGCTGGCCGGGCGGCCGCCCGAGGAACAGGACACTGACGGTCTCTGCCTCCCGTCACCCCGCAGATCAAGGCTCTCCTGCTCTCATGGCTCGCGAGTCTCTGGGCCCTCTGCAAGACGCTCGTCCGCCCGCACCGGCAGAAGAAGTTCGCGCTCGAGGGCGACGAGTCGGCGAGCGAGCGCAAGGCGGCCGGGCCGTCCTCGAAGCGCCGCGGACGGCCCTGATCCTGGCTCGCTTTCCCCACCTGTGCCTTTTCGCGCTGTACGCTGTAGTAAAAAGAAGACCCCGGCTCGCCTCACTCTAGCCAGTAGCACTGTATCCGATTTTTCTGTCCGCCTTAGCGTGGACGCGTGAGGAGCGACGCAAGCTGCCGCTCGTCTAGGCAAGGGGGCCGGGACGACGACGATGCAAAGTGCAAGTGCCGACGGCCGCCGCCTTGCCTGCGGGCCGCGCCGGCGAGGCGACGCGCGCGGGCTGCCTTTGGCTTGGGCTGGGCCATCGGGCGGCGGCGGCGGCGCTGCAGACTTGCCCCTCTGCGCGGGCTGCCCGCTGCTTCCCTCCGACTCACAACATCTTGCGCTTCGCCCTCCCGCCCTCTCGTACACAGCACCCTCCTCTTGCAAGCAAGGACCTCCCCTCCCGACCGAGCTACCTCTTCCTTCACCTTCGAGCCGCTCCCGCGTTCCCGCCTTCCGACCCGACCCCGTCCGCGTCCTGCCCGCAATGGACGACTCCCCGCCGCCCATGCCTGGGTCCAGCACGCCTCCGCCAGCCCATGGCCGGGACTCCAAGGACGGCAGCCGCGACCAGCAGTGGCGCTTTGCCCAGTGCTTCGGCGACAAGGGCGAGGTCGAGGACATCACCGAAGGTCCGTCCCTCTCCCTCCCTCCCCCTCTGCTGTGAGCCGTGCCTTCGACCAGGGCGCGAGGTCGGGAAAACGGGTCGGGCGGAGAGCTCGGAGGCGAGCTCCGCGGGGAGGGGCGATGGGAGCCGACGATCACATCGACCGCACCGGCCATCATCCAGCCTGGCCGACGCCCAGCCTCCTGGAGGACACTCCTCGACCCCCGCCGAGCTCGTCGAGCTCGCCTCGGCTCGGTAGACGAATGATGGCGGCCGTGAGGGGTGAGATCGTCCGGCGGGGAGGGGTCGGCTCCAACCCGAGCTCGCTCTTTTCCGGCGGCCGCCCATCACCTCGAGCCTCAGCCTCTCGTCTTGACCCCCTTCTTGCCGCGTACGGACCACTTTGGCTGACGACGCCTTCTCCATCGACGTGCGTGCCCTCTTCCAGCGGACATCATCTCGACAGTCGAGTTTGACCATACCGGCGACTACCTCGCAACGGGCGACAAGGGCGGCCGCGTCGTCCTTTTCGAGCGCAACGAGCAGGTTCGCAACCCCCTTCGACCTCCTCATCCAGATGGCTGGTGTGCGAGGCTGACTTCGTCCCTGCAACCCTCGTCGAGCAGAAGAAGGGCTGCGAGTACAAGTTCTACACCGAGTTGTGCGTGCCCAACTCTTGATCGAGGGAGCTCTCTCGGAAGAGGCACTCCGGCTGACGCTGGTGTCATCCTCCCTCCTTCAACTCCTTCCCCTTCACAGCCAGTCGCACGAGCCCGAATTCGACTACCTCAAGTCGCTGGAGATTGAGGAGAAGATCAATCGTATCAAGTGGTGCAAGCGGCAAAACTCGGCCCACTTCCTGCTGTCAACGAACGGTGCGTTCTGGCCTGCTTGAGCTGAGCCATCGCGGAAGGCCGCGGGGATGAAGGGAGGGTCTGTCGTCGTGGGTCGTAGCCTCCGCGGCCTACCGACTGCTCTGAGCAGCAGGTGGTGGGCACGCTTGACCCAGAAGGAGGTCGTCTGTGGCCCGAGGGCCGATTCGCTCGGACGCCAGCTGCGAGCTGCGACCGAGTCCGAGCAACGTCGCTGAACCGTCCCTCCCTCCCATCTCTTCCCCCCCTCCCCCTCCTCTGCCTACCCTCCTTCCAGACAAGACGATCAAGCTGTGGAAGGTCTTTGAGAAGTCGATCAAGGTCGTTTCGGAAAACAACCTGTCGACGTCGTTCTCGCCAGCGTCGGGGCCGTCATCCTTCCTGCCGCCATCATCGCTCCGACTGCCCCGGCTCACGCACCACGACTCGATTGTCGCCGCCGTGCCGCGCAAGGTGTACGCCAACGCCCACGCCTACCACATCAACTCGATCAGCATGAACTCGGACCAGGAGACGTACATCTCGGCCGACGACCTCCGCATCAACCTGTGGAACCTCAACATCTCGGACGCCTGCTTCAGTGCGTGCAGAGGAGCAGGCCTGACGCCGTCCCTAACTGATCACCGAGCCTGCCGTGCTGTCCTCTGCTAGACATCGTGGACATCAAGCCGACAAACATGGAAGAGCTGACAGAGGTCATCACCGCCGCCGAGTTCCACCCGCTGTCGTGCAACCTGTTCATGTACTCGTCCTCCAAGGGCACGATCAAGCTGGCCGATATGCGCGAGTCGGCGCTCTGCGACGCCCATGCCAAACGTGCGTCCTCCTTTCTCTCTCGCGCTGGCGCCCTTCACCCGGCTGACGTGCTTCCTATCCCGCCGTCCCCTTGCCGCGGACAGACTTTGAGGAGGAGGAGGACCCGGCGAATAAGTCGTTCTTCAGCGAGATCATCTCGTCCATCTCGGATGTCAAGTTTTCGAAGGACGGCCGCTACATCCTTTCGCGCGACTACCTGACGCTCAAGGTGTGGGACGTCAAGATGGAGAACAAGCCGGTCAAGACGATCCCGATCCACGACCACCTGCGGAGCAAGCTGTGCGACCTGTACGAAAACGACTGCATCTTTGACAAGTTCGAGTGCACCTTCAGCGGCGACGGCCAGTGCGTCCCTCCTCTTGCAGGTGGCGGTGTCCCTCCTTGGCCTTCGCTCTCCTGCTGACACCCTTTCTCCCTCCCAGGTCGGTCCTGACGGGCAGCTACCACAACTACTTCAAGATCTACGACGTTGAGTCTGGCTCCGACACGCTCCTCCAGGCCGACAAGTCGGCGTTCAAGGCCAAGAAGATTGGCGGCGTCAAGACCGGGCCCAAGGGCAAGCAGGGCCAGATGGAGACGACCGGGATCGACTTCAACAAGAAGATCCTCCACTCGAGCTGGCATCCGAGGGAGAACACGATCGCGATCGCCGCGACCAACAACCTCTTCCTCTACAGCGCACAATAGAGGGATCGCCGGCCTCCTTGCCCCCGACTTTCTGCGGCCCGCCTTCTTCTCCCCTCTTTGCTGTGCCCTGCCTGTCTCTCTTCGTCTGTTTTCTGCCCCACTCGGAGCCTCACTGTCTCCCTTCGTCGCACACACCGCCCCAGACCACCCTCTTACACCTCAGCGCCCCAACCTCTAAACCCTTGTACCACCTCTTTCGTCCGCCCCGACCCGGCCCCTCTGCGCCGCCCCCTAACCTCCAATCCCCCCTTGCCCCGCTCCACGGTGCTTGCCGCTCGCTCCTGCTCAACAGCCACAACCAACCCCTCCACCCCCTCGTAACCCGCCCTAGTCCCAAGAGTCTCCATGGCCCTGAACCCTCTCCACCGTCTGAGGTTGTGAACTAGACGCGATGCGTGCTCGACTGCGCGGATGGAACGAGTACAGTCTTCCGGCCGGAACGCTACACGCTTCGGCAGGCGAAATGTTGGGCGCTCGACGAGCGTGTCAGCTCGGAAAGACCAGCCTCTTCTATCGCGTGCACAAAAGGCGAGCCAAGAGGCGACGTCGAGTCGGTTGAGGTGCCCACGTTGTCTTCGGCCCGGCGCACAGGCAGGTGTCAATGAACGCTGCGGCCGACGGCTCCGCCTCCGCCGCCTTTGCTCGCTCGCGGGCTCGTCGTCACCTGGCACCCCCTCGACCACAACGCGACCCTACTTGCCAGGACCTCCAGCTCGCAACGCCCTCCGCTAGCCGCAGCGCCGTCGCCCGGGCACACGTCCAGACCGTCGGGTCAGTCCTGTCCCGGAGCTCCCCAGCTGGCCACCCGCCGGCCGCGTGCGATCCCTCGCCCCGGTTCGTCAGCCCCTCTCACCGTTCCGCCGCTCGACGGCACGAGATCGATTTAGCCCGTTCGTTCCGGGTGCGCCAGCCAGAGGTCCGTCTCCCTCGCTCGTTTTCTGCGGCGCGTCGCGTGGCCTCTACCGCCTGCTCGCTCGCTCTCTTCTCTCCCGTTCCTCGCCAACCGTCATGGCGAGGAGCTCGCGCCAGCCATGTCGACCCCTCTCGTCCCTCGCGCGCCCAAGCTCAGACGCGACGTGCCCTCGCTCCCCAGGTTCGATCGCATTGACCGCCGGCTCCCGCACGCCGCCTCAACCTCGCCCGCCGGCTCGTCTCGGACCATCACAGCGCCCAGCGTGTCGACCTCCCACCCACCTTCGTCCGCGGCAGGTCCGAGCTCGGCCAGGGGGCGCCGACCCTCGCACGGCGGCCAGCAGCTGCCAGGTCATTCTGCCGGCAACCATCACGTCCGCCAGCCGTCGCCCATCCCTTCGTCAGCGTCGTCGTCGGGCGACTCGGAGCGCGAGGACGACGACGCTTATCCAAGCCGCCGCGCAAGCGGCCTCGCGCAGTACGGGACCGGCGGCGCTGACGGCGCCCGCTGGCGCGCAGCCCGGAAGAAGGGCAGCCGCAGCGGCCGGGCCGAGCAGGCCAAGTTCGCCATGAGCGGTCTTGCAGCGGTCGAGAGCAGCAGTGCGCCAGGCGGCGAGAGCGACGCCTTTGGCGGCAGCCTCACCGAGGAGGCCTGGACGCCCGCCGTCGAGCGCCAGCCAGAGGCGAGCACGTCTGGTAGGCCGGGTTGGTCCTGGGCGATGCCCGACTTTGCGCGGTCGCGACGCGCCTCGCCGGCGGTGCCCTCGGTTGAGCTGCCCGACGCAGCGACCTTCGCGCAGCTGCTCGATGCGCGCGGTGCGACCGATCAGGGCGGTGGTCCGCTCGCGGAGCAGCAGTCGCCCTCGTCAGGCAGCATCTCGCCGACCGTCACCTTGGATGGTGCCCTTCCGGCAGGCTCGACCCCTCCTGGCGCCGTCGAGCAGCTGCTGCAGCGTGGCCGCCACCCTGGTTCCATACCGCTGGGCCCTTCGCTTAGCCAGCGTTCGGGTCGCCTGGCCCCGATCGCGCCTCTCGCGCCGGTCTTCCCATTGGCCCTGGGTGGAGGCTCGTGGCAGTGGCAGATCACGCGCACATGGATGCACAGCGCATTGGTCGTCGCCGCGCTCGGAGGCGCATCTTACGAAATCTGGAAGGAAGGCGTCCAGGAAGACCGCTATTGCGTCTTTGGTGCGTCCGTCGTTTGCCCACTCGCGCGGCTTCGTCTCGCCCGCTAATGCGAGTCCTGCCTGCTGCCTTCTTCAGAGATCATCCTCGTTGCGCTCGCCTCCTGCGCCTACGTCGTCTTACGGCCCTTCCAGCATCCAGTCAGAACGCGGCCGCCTGGCTTGTTGACCGAGGGCTCGCGGCAGCGATCTGGCAGCCCGGGGCACACGCAGCCCGGAGCGCCGGCCCCCAGCCCGCCGAGCAGAGCTCGGGGTGGGCTCAAGGGGCACGTCTGGGGGACCGACGATCGCAACTACCGCGAGTGCTCGGACGACGGTGCCGTCACTGGCCTGCTCTTTGGCCCGCTCGTCTCGGGCTCGCTGCTCCTCACGACGCTCCGTCAACGAAAGCAGAGCGCCATCGCCTCCGCGCTTCCCAACAACTGGCTCGTCGAGGCCCCGCTCGTCCTTCCTTCGTCAACGCCGGCGGCCGACCGGGCGATCGCGGCGCTCGAGGCGCTCACCAAATCACGTCGGTCAATGCTCTCGCTCTCGACCGTTGTCACCCTTGTCCTGCTGCTGCAGCTCCTGCTGTCGCGTCGGGCAGAGATGGCGCTCGTCTTCAAGCAGGAGGGTGCACCTTCCGCAGCAGTCGCGGTGCCAAGCGCAAAACACCCCAAGGGCCACCACAGCCGAGGCAAGGAGGCCGAGCGGGACAAGGAGCGCGAGAGGTGGTGGGTCCCGCGCAACGAGTGGACGCGAACGGTCCGGGTCGTCGGCCTCGCATTTGCAGCGACCATCGTCCTTGGCTCGCTCAAAGCCGTCTTCGGCTACTGGAACTCGCCGCTCTGGCGAGGTGCGTCGCGTCTCGCGCCCGTGTGAAAGGCGTTACCAAGTACTGAACTCACTTCCTCGCGTCAGATCTGAGTACGGTCGACATCCTTATCGCGTCGCTCTACCACCAATTCTCGACCTACGTCTGCGTCCGCCTGGCACGCAAGGGTTTCACCCTCGGCGAGCTCGGCATCGTCTCGCAATTCTCGACTGCGCTCTTCATGGAGGTCGTCAATCTTACACGAGCAAGGGTCCGTCGACGATCCAGCCACTCGCAAGGACGTCGAGATTGGCCAGTCGATCGCTGACCACTGCTTCGAGTGCCCAACTTGCCGCTCAAGATTTCGCTCCGCTTCCTGACGACCACCTACGTCCAGACGTATCGGCTGCCGTCGCCGCTGCTCATCTACCAGCTCGCGCTTATGCCGGGCTCGTTCCTCGTTGGCTTCCTTCTGTCGCCGATCCTCTACCTCTCGCGCTACATCTCGCAGAAGCCCTCCCACCGCTTGCGCTTTCCTGAGGAGAAGAATCGGCACCGTCGTTTCCTTGCACTCGGCTTCTATCTCGGCACGCTCCTCATCGTCGGCGGCCTCATTGGCTTCTGGAGCAAGTGGCAGCTCGACTGGCGCGACCCCTGGGTCTGGATCGTCCTGTGGGTCCTCGAGGGCAGTCACTGGTGGTCACGACCGGTCCTGCTGGCCTACTGGGCCGTCCTCGCGAGCATCAGCGTCACCGGTTGGGAGCTGCAGCTCGCCAAGACGCGGCACAAGCGGCCGTGGACGACCGTCGGTCCACCCGGCCGCGATGCGGGCAGCAGTCCCGGCCCGACCGCTGGCAAATCCTCGACCAGTCGATCAGCTGCCAGCTCGTCCGTTAGGATTGGCTCCAGTCCCTCGTCGCAGCCGGCCAGCGCTCGCGAGGGTGGTCACGCCGCGGGGACGTACCACCCGACCGCTGTGATGGCGCGCGTGCCGGTCCTCTCCCTCAACGGCCGGCGCAAGTTCTTCCATGGCCTCGCGCTCCTCATGTTCGTGCCGGGCATCTACTTCGACGTACGTCTTCCGTCTGCCCGTTCGCCGTAGTCCCGAGCGCCCGATGCTCATCTGCCTCTCTCTACGCCTGCGCCCCGACAGCCGGCCTTTGCCCACATCGCTTTCTCGGTCGCGTTCGCCCTGTTCGTCTTCGCCGAATACGTCCGCTACTTTGCGCTTTATCCATTCGGCGTCATGGTCCACCTATTTCTCAACGAGTTTATCGACCACAAGGACTCGGGGACCGCCATCCTCAGCCACTTCTACCTCTTGACCGGTTGTGCTCTCGGTCTCTGGCTAGAGAGGTGTGCACTCATCTTCGGCCCCCAAACGCAGGCGTCTTCTTGGCGCTGATGAATACCTGTGACACGCCGTGCCTACAGCCCCTCCCCGCTTCTCTCGTACGTAGGCGTCCTGACTCTCGGAGTCGGCGATGCCCTCGCTTCGATCGTCGGCCGGCAGATCGGCCGTCGGCGGTGGTCTCGAAGCTCGGGCAAGACGGTGGAGGGCAGCATCGCCTTCGTCTGCGGCATCATCGGTGCGGTGGCAGCCATGCGTCTCGTTGGCATCGTTCCGCCCGTCTCGGTACGTGTTCGCCTCCCTCGGGCCGTGCGCAGGCGCCTTCTGACCACCGTCCGCACTCTTTCGACTGCACCACAGCCCTGGAAGCTCGGCGTCACCTCGCTAGTCTCGGCACTACTCGAGGCCGTCTCGAACCAGAACGACAATCTCGAAATCCCGCTCTACACGTGGACCGTCATGTCGATCCTTGGGATGTGATGGCCGTGCGTTCCTTTTTTGTGCGCTGAGTCTGAGGAGTGGAGAGGAGTGGAGACGGCCTTCGCGAAGAGCAGTTTCGCGACAATGGAAGCCAGGCCTCCGGATCCCTGCTCCGAGCCGTCGCCCTCAGTAAAGGTCGCCCGCCCCCTTCCCCTTCCGCCGGCTCGAGCGCGACCGCAGCCCGGGGCAGCTTCTGTCCCTCTAAAGCAGCCTGCTGCAGCTTAGCCGGGGATGGGAACTCTGCCGGAGCCGGCAGACAGAGACGAGCCCGACTTTGCGCTTGCTCTCTCGAATGTTGATCTGCATGTCAAAGGATTATAATTAACCAATCTGCCCAGCCAAACGCGAAGACCCTTTAGCTCAGTGGTAGAGCGTGAGATTCCAAATCTCAAGGCCGTCCGTTCGACCCGGGCAAGGGTCTTGCTTTTTGACCTTTCTTTTCTGAGGACTGACGGTGGCGCTTTGTGGTGCCTGGTACTCGATGTTCCTTCACAGATAATTGCATTAACGAAAGATGAAAGGAGCGGCACAGACATGATATCGGCGTTTCCGCCGACTAGCGACGCCCTCCTACCCTTAGGGATAGCAGATCAAACCTTGCCCTCCCAGCCGGGCGCGGCCGTCTCAAACTGGACAATTTCCTTGGCCGTCCAAGCGGGGAAGCCCTCCTGGAAGACCTCGAGCTGCTGCTTCTGGCGCTCGTCCTTGGACGACGTCCTGCAAGGAAACACAAGTCAGCCCACGGTGCAGCCTTGTGGATTAGGTTGATATGTGCAAGAGACGCACGTGACGGCGACGACGCCCTTGGTCTTGAGCCAGTCGAGAATAGCCTGGCCGACTTCGACGCCAAGCCGGCGGGCGACCCGCTCAGCGACAGGAACCGCCTTGCCGCCCGGCAGGCGCGTAAGCGGCGTCAGAGCCGAGTAGGCTTCGGTCACGATGCCGTTGGCGTTCGAGAGCTCGATGAGCGGCAGCATCTGCAGCGCGTTGTACGCATGGTAGCGGATCTGAGGCGAAGGACGGGGGAGAGGGGAGAGTTGCCGGGTCAGTCGACGGTGCACCGATCGTGTAGCAAACCCAGCGCACCTGGTTCACGGCCGGCTTGATCTTGGACAGCGCGAGCAGCTCAGTCAGCTCCTCGACACCGTAGTTGGACACGCCAATCTGCCGAGTCAGAGCTTGAGAATATCAGCTTGCAGGCCCTGTCTGCCGCAGCGCCGGCGCTAACTGACCGACTTGGCGAGGCCCTCCTCCTTGAGCGCTTCAAACTCGGCCCAGACCTTGGCGATGCCGCCGCCTTCGACGGCAAACTTGGGGAAATGGATCAGGTAGAGGTCTGAGTGGGCGAGGAGCGGCCCTTCTAGCGGGTCAGTCTGATGATCTTGACAGCTGCGCGGCGAGAGAACACTGACCGACGTAATCGACGCCGAGCTGCATCGTAAGACGCAAAACCTCGTCAGCTCCCTGCCGAGCACCATGAAGAAGCTGCCGAGCGCCAACTCACATCTTTGAGGCTCTTGGTGAACTCTTCGCGGACGCTCTCGCCATCGATGGCGTCGTACTTAGTCGTGATGTAGAGCTCGGAGCGGTTGACGCCGGACAGCCGGATCGCCTCACCGACAGACTGTGATGAAGAGGGACGATCAGGGTCTGTCTCTCTCGGAAGCAGAGGATGCGGACAATCTCATCAAGCAGCCAACGTACGCGCTCGTTGCCATAGATGCGAGCGTTGTCCAGGTGCCTGCGTCAAGCAAGACGGCGGGGGCGGGTGCAGGAAGAAGATCAGCGTCAGCCGACAAGCACCGCGAGCGGAGAGTCAGGCAGGTGCGCACCTGTAGCCGTTGGACAGGGCAAGGACGACGTCGCCTGTCGCGTTGCGCTGGTAGAGGGCAGAGCCGACGCCGAAGGCCGGGCTCGGGATCACGCCGCCGTCGTTCAGGGGGTAGAGCGTGTGGCCCGGGAACGGCGGCGCCTGGGGCTTGTCGGCGCTACCGGTCGAGAGGAGCGCCTGGGCGAAGGCGAGAACGGGGGCAAAGGCAGGCAGGATCATGCTCGCGAGGATGGGATGGATGTCGGCAGGTCGACGACGGCCCGCCCCCATGCGAGAGCTGTCGTTCCTGCACCAGACGATCGCGAGCCCGTCGGCCGTCTCCGCGCGTGCGACCTCGGGCGGGGGCCCCCTCCACCTTCGCGCGCGGGGCGAGGGCAGGAAAGTCGACGCGGCGGCCGCCCTTCGCTCGGACGGACGACAGCCAGCAGAGTCGAAGCTGCCACCGCGAACCCTTTCCTCTGCCTCACACCGCCCTCTATCAGAACGCAAGCCGGATTGCCCGTGTTATCTCTTCCGCCTGCCCCTCTCGGTCCGTCCTCTGCGGCCCTCGCGTGAGACCGCTGCCGATCGGCGGCCAGCCTCGAGCTGACCGGCCCGCTCTCGTGCTCTCTCTCTCTGGCGCTCCCCCCTTTGGGCGCTTAGCCCGCGCACCTCGACCGACACACCCAGCTCGCGTGCCTGCCCCGCCATGTCGGACGACAACACCGACGACTCGCTCGCCGGCCTGAAACGATCGCTCGTCTCGAGTGACTTTCCCTCGCTGCATTCGCTTGTCCAGGACTCGGGCGACACGACGCCCTTCAACTCGCCCAAGATCATGGCTAACCTCTCGCGTGCGTCGGACTACAAGGCTCCGCCGGAGGCAACACAGCGAGGCCGAGCTGACGAACTCCTCATTGGCTGGCTGCAGTCAACGGCGAGGACGAGGAGATTGATGACCTCAAGCTTGTGACCAAGGAGGACGAGGACGAGGCGCTCCGGCTCAAGGGCGAGGCGAACAAGGCGTTCGCTGGTACGTCGTCGCCTGCGCAGCGCTACTTCCTCCCTCGTCGTCGTCGGTCTGCTGACGCTCCCGACGCTTACATCGCGCCCGGCAGCCAAGGACTATGTCGGAGCGACTAAGCTCTACAGCGACGCCATCACGCTCAACCCCCGCGACCCGATCTTCGTGCGTCGTCCTCACCGGCATGCCCGCCGTCCTAGAACGCGCGCCCATCTCGGCGACACGCCATACTGATCCACGCTGCCGGCGTCGACAGTTCTCAAATCGTGCGATGTCTAAGATGAAGATGGAGGAGTTTGGCGGCGCCGTCTCGGACGCCAGTGCGTCCTTTGCCTGCCACGATGGCCTCCCTCCCGAGCTCCTGTGACTGACGTGCTTTCTTGGACGCTTGCTCCCTCGCTCTTCGCAGCCAAGGCCATCGAGCTCGACCCCCGGGCCGTCAAGGCCTACTACCGTCGTGCGCTGTCTCAGCTCGCGATTCTGAACACGAAGCCAGCTATCTCCGACCTCCGGGCGGTGCTCGCGCTCGAGCCGTCAAACACGGCGGCGCGCGATCAGCTCACGGCGACGATCAAGCTGATGCGCAAGATCGAGTTTGAGAAGGCCATCTCGGTCGGCGACACCGAGTCGGCCAGCGCGCGTTGCCGCCGGTTGATCGCCGATCATGCCTGCCCGGTTGAGGCCGATTATGCTGGCCCGCGCCCGCAGGCGCCGGCCGACGAGACGGGCAGCTGGACGCCGACGATTGAGTTCGTCGAGGGCATGGTCGAGTGGTTCAAGCAGGGCAAGACGCTTCCGCGCCGGCTCGTCTGGGAGATCGTGCTCGGCTGCTCGGCCCTCCTTCGGGCAGAGCCCAGTCTGGTCGATGTCACGGTCGAGGAGGGCTGCACGGTCGACGTCATCGGAGACACGCACGGTACGTCAGACTTCTTGTGCCCGGTTCCCCCCCTTCTCGCCCGATGGCTGATCCGAGAGCTCTGCACAATCTTGCGTCAGGCCAATTCTACGACCTGCTGCACCTGTTCAGCCTGACGGGCCCTCCTTCGCCAACACACCTGCTCCTCTTCAACGGCGACTTTGTCGACCGGGGTTCGTGGTCGGTCGAGGTTGCGCTCACGCTCTTTGCGTACAAGTGGCTCTACCCGAACCGCGTTTTCCTCAACCGCGGCAACCACGAGACGTCAGACATGAACAGTGCGTCCGCTCGGGCAACGAGCACATGCTCGGACCATCCGACTAACTGGCCATCGCGCCTGACCGCACTCGCAGAGGTCTACGGCTTCGAGGGCGAGGTAAAGCACAAGCACGGCGAGGTCACCTGTGGGTCCCTTCCTGAATCTCGAATGGCCCCGTTCATCAAATAACCTCTCCTTCTCTGCCTGCAGACAACCTCTTCACCGACGTCTTCACCGCTCTGCCGCTCGGCACGCTCGTCACTCCTGCCCTCCCGCCACGCAGCAAAGCCTCGCTGTCACCCCTGTCGCCGCCGACGCCGGCCATCCTCTCGCCGAACGGCCGCAAGCGTTACCTCGTCGTCCACGGCGGCCTCTCGTCCCGGGACGAGGTCACGCTCGACGACATCCGCAAGATTCAGCGCTTCGGCAAGCAACCCGGCAACGACGGCCTGATGATGGAGCTCCTGTGGACGGATCCTCAGGAGCAGCCCGGCCGCGGGCCGTCCAAGCGCGGCGTTGGCGTCGGCTTCGGCCCGGACGTCACCAAGCGGTGGTGCGAGGCCAACGGAGGTGCGTTTGCTGCGAGTTGAGCCCTAATTTCTCGGCAGCGCGCTGACCGCTCGATTTCCTGCTCCTCTACAGTCACGGCTGTCTTCCGCTCGCACGAGGTCCGGCAGGAGGGCTTCAGCGTTGAGCACGACGGCCTGTGTGTCACCGTCTTCTCGGCACCCAACTACGTCGACCAGACCGGAAATAAGGCGGCCTTCATCCGCATCGACGACGCAGGAGAGGTCAAGTTCACCGCTTTCGGCTCGAGCCCGCATCCTCCTATGCGGTCAGTTGTCTCGCTGCGCTCTCGTCCATTGCCGTCTGGTCCAGCTGACCCTTGTGCTCGACGCCATCAAACCAGGCCGATGGCCTACTCGTCTGGCTTCTCTGGGCTCATGTAGGCCCGCAGGGCAATTGATGAACCAAAGAAGAATCCTCAGCCCCGTTATGGCGGCTGGAATTTGAAGATCAGAGTCTCCGACCCTCCATCAAAGCGGCTGACACGCCATCGATCAAGCGCTTCGCCCTACAGGTCGAGCTTGAACAGTCGGGCTGCGTTGCCGCCGCGGACGGCGGCGACATCGCCGGCATCCCACCCGCCAGCCGTCTCGATTGCCTCGAGGTTTTGGACGACGCTCTCCCACTTTGCGTCGGCCTTGTCTGCGTCGAGCGGTGGGAAGAACGGGTGGTCCGTTCTACAGTGGCCGTTCTCTGTCAGCGCTGACACGACACGGCAGACGAGGCCAGAAGAGATCCGGGACTCACCCGAACATCATCCGGGAGATGCCCTCCTTGTTGGCGCCCGCTGACCGGGCCGTGGTCTTGCCCCGTCCCAGCTTGCCCTCATACTCGGCGCTCCGGCCGGCGACCTTGCCAACGAACTCCAGCTCCTCGGGACCGTACGCGACGGCGTCAAACCAGAGCTTGCCGAGGTCTGCGTCAGGCGAGCGGCAGATCAGTACGAGTCGAGGGTTGAGGGCTAAAGTCAATCCGTAGGGGCGACGGCGCACAAAACCGGGGGTCGTGCTTCAAGCGCTTGCTGACAATCGGGTCGTGCTCGACGCAGCTGGCCAGCCGCGAGCTGAGCTGGGTAAGGGCGCCGCCGGAGTGGGCGAGCAGCAGCTTCAAGCCGGGGTGCCGGTCGTAAACGCCGGCGAGGATCAGGCGCGTGATGGCGATCGTTGTCTCAAACGGGAAGCCTGCCGCGAGCTGCAGGACGTGGCCGTTCTCGACCTGGCTACCGTAGTTGGCCTCCTCTGCGCCGATGCCATAGTGCGGGTGCCTTAATTGGGACCGGAGAGCGGTTAGCGAGTCAGGATAGGGAGCGCAGGTGACCCGCGCCTCGGCCATTCTAAAGGCTGACGTACAAGAACGTGACGAGGCCTTGCGAGTCGAGCGCGCCCCAGACGTCTTCCATCGCCTGCCGGAGATCGGATGTACTCGTCAGCTCGTTCGGACCTGGGACGCGGTTCTGGACCTTCGGCCGGCACGGACCGGATCATCGAGGCCTTTGCCTAGCCCACGCGTGCCCATGACGACGCCGCGCATGCGGTCCATCCCTTTCAGCTCCTCGATCGCACGGATCACACTCTTCAACTCGACGCCCTCGACGAGCGGCAGAAGACCGAGTCCCCAGAGCCGTTTGTTCGTCAGGGGCTCAAACGACGTCGGTCGGGCCGGTTTCGAGTCAGTCGGAAGGTCGGCATCGGCCGCAAAGGAGCAATACTCTTGCAAGTCGGCGTTGAGCTCGGACGCCGATGTGACCGCCTCGGCGGGTGACATGAAGTCGAGCCAGGGGTTGGCGGTTGAGACGACCGAGACGTCTGCAAGGGCAGTCGCAGAGGTGTCGCATGTCAGTCATCTGCGACCGCCTGGAGCTCCAGCGGCTGCCGGCAGCTGCTCGCACCGATGCCGTGCAGGTTCATGAAGTCAAGCTTGGCCGAGCGATCCCCTGATACGGCATGGTAGCAGTCAGCGTGCTGTTTAATCGATCAGACGCCAGCAAGCTTGATTTACAGTACTGTAAGGCGAGATGATGACACGAGGTCCTGATCAGTCGCAGGACAGCTGGCGAGCCGGTCGGGTCATCTCTGCCTAGCCGTCCCAACGCACCTGAGGGCCTACAGGCCGGCCTCCGACGGCCTCGGATTCGTTTTCGAGGATTAGAAGCCGGTCGTCCGGCTCGTCGTTGGGATCGGTCCGCGTTATGATCCGAGGAATCGTCTTGCGCGACCGCATAATGTCGGCATACCCTGCTCGAGGCGAGCTCGACTCAGCCTTTCGGCGCCGACGCCGCAGGTTGCGTCAGATGGGCCGAGAGCACGCACGAGGGAGGTAGACATGGGTGTGAACGTCCAAGAGGAGCGAGCGAGCTCTGCCTGCCGTCATGCTGAGTTCTTGTGCCGAGCTGAGGAGAGAAGAGAAGGGACGACGGGTGTGATGGACGTTTGGGTCGACGGGCGGAGGTGGCCGGCTCGCGCAGTTGGCAGATCGAGCCGCCCGAGACACGAAGGTCGCGACGAGCCGTGCTGACGGTTTCCAAAGCGGGACAGGCCAGGATCAGCTCGCCCGGTCTGCTCGACCGCTTGACGGTGCTGCCGAGAGGCCCGGGCGAGATAGGAAACCCGGCCGTCGCCGTCGTCTGGTATCCTCGGCCGGTCGACCAACGAGGCGGTGAGGTGCTGCGCGCGACAGCAGCCCGCCCGTGAGAGCTCGCTTCCCGTCGCCTCGACAAGGCGGCCGCTCCGCTCTCTCCGCATCAGCGACCAGTGGCAGGCCATCGCACGCCAGACAGACTGCAGGTCAATACCATAGCGCCGTGGGTCCCAGCAGCGTGACGAGGGAGACCGTCGCAAAAAAAGGGACCGACCCCGAGCTGATCCCTTATCAGCTGGCCCTCCGACCGACGCCTCCTCCTTCAGCCCTCCTCAAGCCATCTTTCATCCTTCCTCCCCCTTCAGCTGCCTCATCTACCATGCTGCCCTTCCGGACCTCGTCGCTTGTCAAGCCTGTCCGCCAGCGATTCTGCCTCCGTCGGCTGCTGGCGACCTCAACCGCGCCGCCGTTCGAGATCCCTTGCATCGACTTCGCGAGGTTTCGCTTGGCGGCGACCAAGACGGAGCGCAATGCTGCGGCCGCCCAGATCGTCGACGCCCTCATCACCGCCGGCTTCATGGTCTGTCGACACGTTCATCCTATTCCACTCGTCAGATTGCAGGTCTGACCACGAGCTCATTGTGTTTTGCAGTATCTGCGCAACCACGGCATTCCCCAGGACGAGATCGACAAGACGTACGCCGAGTCGGCCAAGTTCTTTGCCTTGCCGAACGAAGTCAAGGAGCCGCTCGCCTGGAAGGGTTTGTCTCACGTCAGCTGGATCTGCCCAGAGATACCTCTGAGCATCAGCTTTCCTTCCTGTAGATCCCCGTGCGAACCGAGGCTGGGTCGCTCACGGCCGGGAGCGTGTCACTCAGTCGGCCGACCCAGGTGCGCAGCTGATCTTGCTGCGAGCGACGAGGATGACCAGGCTGACCGGATGCTTCTGGCTCTCGCAGATGAGATTGCTAAGCTGCGCATGATACGGCCCGACTTCAAGGAGTCGATGGAGGTCGGCCGCGAGCGCGATCCTGGCGACGTTGAGCCTCTCTGGAAGAACGAGTGGCCGCCAGCGGGCGTCGTGCGTAGCCCAGGCCGACTCCGAGAAGGAGAAAGCGACATCTGACCTCACATATGAACAGCTGGACTCCTACAAGCTGCAGGTGCTCCGCTTCTTCGACTACAACGACAAGCTGCAGGCCGAGGTGATGCGGTCGATCGCCGTCGGCCTTAAGCTCGACGAAGACTTCTTTGACCGAAAGGTGCGCGCCTCATCGAATCGATAGACAAGGGCTGCCTAGCGCTGACACGGGAACTTCCTGCAGGTCGACGAGCGCTTCCACAACCTGCGACTTCTGTCGTATCCGTCCATCCCGGCCAAGCTCCTCGAGGGCGGTGGCTCACGTGCGGGCGCGCACTCGGACTATGGCGTCGGTCACTCCCCGCGCTAACTTGTCTGCGTGGCCCAGGCTGACCGCAGGAGCTGCCTCTTTCCTTGGCAGACGGTGACGCTGCTTCACCAGGACTCGGTTGGTGGGCTCGAGGTCCAGGACCCGCACACAGGCATATACCATCCAGCGACCCCGATTCCAGGGACCATCGTCGTCAACGTGGGCGACCTGCTCAGCCGTTGGTCGAACAACGTCCTCCGGTCGACGCTGCACCGCGTCGTCGCTCCGCCGCTCCGAGAGCAGGCCAAGACCGACGGCTCGGGCGAGACTGAGCTCGCCACACCCGCAAGGCAGAGCCTCGCATTCTTCTCCAATCCGGTGCGTCTAGCGCACGGAGTGTGTCGAGTTCACGAAAGTAGGCGCAGATACTGACGAGCTCGATTTGCCGACAGAACGGCGGCCAGATCATCGAGTGCCTGCCGACCTGTCTCGAGGATGGCAAAGCCAAGTACCCGCCGATCACGACCGAAGAGTGTCCGTCTAACCAGTTATCCCCTATGATCACCGTCAGCCAGTCACTTATGCCGGTCGACCCTTTGCGTGGCAGACATCGTCGGTCGCCTGTCCGCCACCTACTCCTGAGAGCGGCATCCTTTTCTCCATCTCCTCCCGTTGTAGCCTCCGCACCGTTGTATAAAGAATCGTCTCGACTGCTTCTGGTGACGTAGGGCGAGAGCCCGTATGGGAAGAGCGAGAGCCAGTCTGGGAAGAAAGTAAACAGCAGGCGAGCTACATCAGTCACCGTAGAAAAAAAGACAAAAACCAAGACCCTTGCCCGGGTCGAACGGACGGCCTTGAGATTTGGAATCTCACGCTCTACCACTGAGCTAAAGGGTCTTCGCGTTTGGCGGGGGCAGTTTGGTTAAATATAATCCCGTGACATACAGATCAACATTCGAGAGAGCAAGCGCAAAGTCGGGCTCGTCTCTGTCTGCCGGCTCCGGCAGAGTTCCCATCCCCGGCTAAGCTGCAGCAGGCTGCTTTAGAGGGACAGAAGCTGCCCCGGGCTGCGGTCGCGCTCGAGCCGGCGGAAGGGGAAGGGGGCGGGCGACCTTTACTGAGGGCGACGGCTCGGAGCAGGGATCCGGAGGCCTGGCTTCCATTGTCCACAACGAGTCGATGCAAGCTTGGGCAGCCCCCCCTCACCCACATCCTGCCTACCGGTACGTCTACTAGGGCGTGCATGCCATCTATTCGCAATCCTCAGCCGGACCAGCCGGAGAAGTGCTCGTATTCCTCGATCTCGGCGGCCGTCAAAAGCGGAAAGTCGTCGGCGAACGGGATAAGCTGTTCCTTCTGCCTCTCGTCCTTGGCCGACGTTCTGCGAGGATAGCAAGCGAGGATGAGCTCGTGAGTGGTCCGATAGAGGGGACCCGAGCACGGGAGCCAAGAAAACGCACGTCACGACAGCGATCCCCTTGGTCCGCAGCCAGTTGAGCGTTGCCTGGCCGGGCGTGATCGCGAGCCCGGTTTCGTGCGACAGCCGACGCGCAATCTTCTCGGCGACAGCGTCGGCCGGTCCGTCTGGAGCCGATGACAGGCAGAACATCAAGTCAGCTCGACAGGCAAGGCAGTTGATGGCGAGCGATTGAGGGACGAACTGGGCATGGTCGTGATTGGCGTCAGGGCAGAGTACGCCTGGACGACGATGTTGTGCTTCTTGCAGAGGGCGAGCGTCGCCGCCTGCTCGTCGACGTTATAGGCATGGTAGCGGATCTGAGGCCGAAGCGCATCCTAATCAGCAAGCCGACTCCGAGATGACGGCAGCCGGGCGACGACGCACCTGGTTGACGGCAGGCTTGATGCGGGCGTGCTCGAGCAGACCGGCGAGGACCGTCTCGTTGAAGTTGGAAACCGAGATCGTCCGGGTGAGGCCCTGGTCGACCACGTCCTCGAATTGGCGCCAGATGTCGGTCAGGTTGGTCGCTAGCTGAGGGAAATGTATGTAAAGGTTGTCCAAGTAGCTCGTGCCGAGCTTGAGGAGCGAGGCCTCGACCTCCTTGCGGACGTTTTGGCCGTGCACGGCGTCCCACTTGCTGACGACGTACAGCGCCTCGCGTGCGATGCCGCTCGAGGCGATGGCGAGGCCTGCCGTGTCTTCGTTCGAGTAGAACGGCGAGTTGTCAAGCGCCCGGTAGCCGTTGGCAAAGGCCGACAGGACGAGGTCGGTCACATTCTCAAACTTGTGGACGGAGCCGACGCCGAAGGCGGGCGAGGGCAGCGACGAGCCGTCGTTGAGCTTGAGGAGCTGATGGCCTGGGAAGGCCGTCTGCGGCCGGTCGGCCTCGGTTGAGAAGAGGGCCTGCCAGGCCGAAAGAGCGAGCGGGACGATGGCTGGGACGTCGACCAGCATCTGAGGTGAGCGAGGATGGGGATTGTGGTTGAGGTCGAGGTCGGGGTCGGAGGGGCAAGGTGTGAAAGCGGCCAGCGGCTTCGCGTGGGCGTCGTTCGCTCATCTCCGAGGATCGTCGAGGGCGCAGCGGAATGCCTGCTCCTCGTCGCTCTGCAGGCCGAAGCGGCCCCTCGCTGAATAGCTCTACGCTTCCAAGATGAAAGGTCGCTCGCGAGCCCTGTGCTTGCTCTGTCGCCCTGGAGCAAGCGTCGCTCATGCTCGTCTTCGGTGGTGCCTCTGGGGGAATCGGTCGCGCTACCTCTTTGCAAGCACCGCACCCTGCGTGTCATAATCAAGATCCGAGCGAGAAGACGGGCGGAGAAAGGAAAAGATACTAGTAGCTCTGACATCGGAATGAAGGCAGGCGTCCGTGGCCGGGCGATCAGATGAGCACGCAGGTGCCGTTCAGGCAGGTCATGCCCGGATCGTAAAGCGACCGGTCGGAGCAACTGCATGAGGTGATTTGATCAACAAGGGAGAGTCAGTGGTGGTCTGCTGGCGATCAACTGACTCGATACCGGGCCGCTCCGATCTTTCTTGCGCCGGTTGGTCCAAGAGAAGCTGCGACGATTAGGACTGCAACATCACGGCCAGACGAGAGCGGGATTAAGGAGAGGAAGCGACGCACGTCTTGGGGCTTTGCGGGTCGTCGCCCATCTGGCCGCCATCCGCTTCACCGGTATAGCTGCCGAAACGGCAGCCACCGCACGACTCGAGCTCCGACGAGGTGTCGATGCACTGTGCGGATGCGTGAGCAAGGCTCATTCAAGAAAGCGAAGCGCGGTCCGGGGCATACTTCAAAGCCGTCGTTTGTGCCGAAGACTTTCAGCCGAGAGCCCAAACGAGCAGAAGGGATCCTCGTCTTGAAAGGTGCGCCTGCGAGCGGCCGCTGCTTCAAGCGATGAAGCATGCGAACGACGCGATTGCGGACCAGCTGGCGGAGGGGGGATGGGCCAAAGACGGTGAGGGTGGCCGATGAGGGCTGGTGCCTGACGGTCGGGAAGGACGTAATGCCTGTGAGCGAGAAGCAGGGCCTGGCGTTGGACGAGCAACGCAAGGCAGCCGTCCTGCCCTCCTCGCCTCCGTTGACCCATCCCGAGGGCTTGGTTCAGGTCGGAACGACAGCTGCCTGTCGGTCGATGCGTCGGGTTAGCCTTCGAGGAGCTTGTGAGCAATGCGGGCCGGTCGGAGGATCAGCGCCTTATTGCGTCCTGGGCACCCGTCTCTTATACGAGGATGAGCGACAGTACATGGCCGGCTGGCTCTCGTCAGTTGAGCTGCCTGTTGACGCGTCGAGAGAGAGAGAGAGAGAGCGGTCGGAGGGGCAGGCCAAGCGACGGCGACGGCGGGAGGCGACTCCTCTGCGGGCGGATTTAATAAAGTCGATGACGCCCTGCCCTGCTGCCTGCACCTGCTGCCTGCTGCCTGGCCATCTCCCGCCGCCCTCGTCGTCTCCTGTCGTCGAGCACCCCCTCTCTCACCCCCAACACACTCTCAGACATGGTTGCCCAGCCCGACCTCGTCATCGCCTTCTCGCCAAAGGGCTCGCCTGAGGCTCACGTTCCCAAGTCGATCGCCAAGTCGCAGAGCTCGCGCGAGGCCCAGCACCGAAGCGCGGTCCAGGAGTACCAGGTCCTCGTCGAACGCCTGAAGGCCAAGGGCCTGCTCGTCACCGCTCGCCGAGCGACTGAGGGCCACGGCGCCGAGGAAGGCAAGATCTGGGTCCTCGTCCGTGCTCCAGAGAAGCTCATTGACGAGCTCAGGGTCAAAGAGAGGTGCGTCTCCTCTCCCGGCGGTAGCATCCCTGCGTCCGGCCGCTCGAGACGCAAACCCCGACCCTTCTGACGTTGCGCTCGCTCCCCTGTAGGTCGGAGGACTTCCTCCATGGCGTCACGACGTCTCCTACCGCGCCTGGAGCTGGTACGGACCCGGCGACCCGCCTGCGGCTCGTCTACGACCTCCTCACGAGCGCCATCGAGCAGGTTCGTCCGACTGCCCGCGTCATGCTGCGCCGGAGCCGGGCCCGCCCGCAGGCAGCTCTAGCCGCTGACGTGTTTCTCTTCGCCTGATCATCCAGGGCGGCATTGCCATCACGCCCAACTCGTACCCCTGGGCGCACGTCACGGCGATCTTTGCGCTTCACGACGACGAGGCCGACAAGCAGTGGGTCGCCCAGTGGACGCAGAAGGACTGGAAGGTCGGCCTCGATCTGGCCCACACCGACACGACCTACCTTCAGCGCCAGGTCCGTTCCTCTGTCTCAGAGTCTTAGCTCGAGCCTCTTCTGACGCTCGTTCACCGTTCCCGTATACAGCACGGCCCCGCCATCGCCCTTTACTTCACCTTCCTCTCGACCTACACTCTCTCGCTCGTCCCGCTGGCCGCGCTTTCGATCCTCGCCCACTTCCTGCTGCCGGCATACTCGCTCCTCTACGCCCTGCCCGTTTCGTTCTGGGCGCTCGCCTTTGTCGAGTACTGGCGCGCCAAGGAACGCGTCCTGGCGATCGAGGTTGGCACCGAAGGCATTGAGGGTCGACCCAAACTCCGGGCCGAGAGCTCGCCGATGGCCGCCGAGGAGGCTTGGTGGCGGCGCAGTGCTCGCGTCGCTGCCGGTGTCCCGGTCCTCTTCCTCTGCGCCGTCTTCCTCGCTGTGAGTCGCCGAACGACCGCTCTGGCCTTACCGCTAGCAGGTGCTGAGCCTCTCGGGCCGATCGCGCTTCCCAGGGCGTCCTCTCGCTGCTCTTCATCGGCGAGGCTTTCATTGTCAACCTCTACTCTGGTCCCGGCCAGAAGTACATCGTGCGTACATGATACCGCTACCATTTGACTGTGCACTTGAGACCGACGACCGCGCTCTTACCTCTTGTCGCGAGCAGGGCCTCCTCCCGACCGTCTGCTTCTCGGCCATCGTGCCCCAGATCCTCAAGGTCTACCGGAAGATTGCCGAGCGCCTGACCGAGTTCGAGGATCACGCTTCCACTCGGACCCATGCCGACGCTCTCACGCGCAAGACGTTTGCGCTCAACTCGATCGTCGCCTACGCCGGCCTCACCCTCAGCGCCTTTGTGTACATTCCCTTTGGCCGCGGTATCATGACCGGCGTCGACCAGAAGGTCTACAAGCGTGCGACTGGCGCCGACGGTGCCGAGCACAAGATCTCGCAGGCGGCCACGGAGAAGGTCGGCAAGGCAGCCAAGGCGCGCGGATCGATCAACAAGGGTCGCCTCCAGGACCAGGTGCGTCGTCCCTGTCACTTTAAGGATCGAGAAGCTCCCCATAGCTGACACTGCTGCTCGTCCTCTGCAGCTGTTTGCCTACACTGTTACGAACCAGGTCATCAATGCCTTCCTCGAGCTCGGTCTGCCCGTCATTCTGCGAAAGGTGGCCGAATACCGCGGTCAGACCTCGAACGGCGGCCCGGCTTCGATCACCAAGAAGTCTTCCGGCCCGACCAAGTCGTCCTCGGCCGGCATCCCTGCCGCTTCGGTTCACCTCGGCCGCGAAATCGGAAGCAGCGCCGGTCCGGTTGACCTGTCGCCTGGCGCTTCGGCCGTTCGCGGCGGCGGCGGCGAGAAGACGGTCAGCGTCGAAATCAGCGAGGAGGAGCGCAAGCTGTTGGCAAAGATCGAGAAGGAGGCCGAGCTGCCGCCCTACGACCTGTTCAGTGCGTTCTGTTGCCTCAGACGAGCTTGCTTGTCCAAGACTGACCCTCGCCCTCGTAAAACTGATCCTCGGCAGCCGACTATGCGGAGATGGTCACCCAGTTCGGCTACGTCGCGCTCTGGAGTATCTGCTGGCCGCTCGGTGCTCGTACGTCCTGGCGTCCTCGCATCGGCCCAGCTCGTCCACGCTGACTCGCCCTCCTGCCGGCAGTCTCCTCGCTCGTCAACAACTACTTTGAGATCCGCGGCGACGCCTTCAAGATCACGCATAACGTTCAGCGACCGATCCCGGCCCGTGTCGCATCGATCGGACCCTGGCTCGACGCCCTCGCGACGCTCGCCCAGCTGTCGGCCGTCACGGTGACGACGCTCCATCTGCTCTTCCACCCGCACCAGCTTCGCTTCCGCTTCATCCCTTCTGGCGCAGAGCGCTTCCTCTCGCCGTCGTACCACCCGGACGCCGACGCTGGCACGTCGGTCCCCGAGACGGTCTTCCCGCTCCTGTTTGTCGGCCTCGCCGCGAGCCAGGTCGCCAACCTCGTCCAGCGCGGGCTCGCTTACGCCATGCAGAAGACGGTCTGGGAGGGCTCCGAGCAGCACCACGTCTCGGTCCAGAAGACGCTCTCGGTCCGCCGCGCCCATCTCGACGAGCAGCAAGACAAGGTCGGCGCCCTCGGCGAGCGCCAGGAGGACCGCCACGAGACGGCCGACGCCTTCTGGTCTAACCTCGGCGTCGACGCCAACGAGGTCGGCCAGGCCTACAAGCAGGAGTAATTGCCGCCAGATCTCCCGACCCAATTTCGCCCTTCCCCCCGGCTGGAACCGACCCCACTCATACTCTCCTCCCTTCTCTTCGACCTTTCTAAAAGCGACCCTTGCCTGTACGGCCCGCACGCTCACACACGACCGGCCCCTTTCGCTTACTGTATCGAATTACACGCCATCCTTTGCACTCCGACAGAGCCGAGTCGTCGACAGGGCCGGGCGGGGCAACGCTGCAGGGTCCGGCCGGCATGCGCGCGACGGAGGCCGTTTAGGGTGATCGATGGGAGCGTGCGCTGGGCGGCGCAGCTCTCGCTCGCCGTGGCAGCCCCTTTTCACACGACCCGCGACGACCTTGGCTCTTCCGGCTGACCGGGATGACGAGCAAGAAGCCTTGGCTGGCGATGCCCGGCGCGCCTCAAGAGCGACGAGGGTCGGAGGGAGCGAGCGAGCGCGCTCTCCCGGCCCGACCACCACCCTCGCCCCTGTCCCGCCCCGCTCTCTCTGCTCCCTCCCCCCCCCTACCCCCTTCCAGCGACCATGCTCGTCCGCTTCGCTTCCCTCCTCGCCCTCGCCCTCCTCGGCTCGACCCAGCTCGGGTCCCTCGCTCAGGAGGCATTGACCATAAACACACCCGTG
>Ga0308160_10000710_pt1 | contig 56961 bp, 46 predicted proteins | sample PhyFR1_FD_201036 | JGI IMG/M metagenome (GOLD analysis project Ga0308160, IMG submission 201036) | Phyllosphere microbial communities from UC Gill Tract Community Farm, Albany, California, United States - DLSLF.R1 | ecosystem: Host-associated > Plants > Phyllosphere > Unclassified | place: USA...
GACTTGATCGAACCGGTACGGCGGATGTCCATGCGCACGGAGGCGTAGAACTTCAGCGCGTTACCGCCGGTCGTGGTTTCCGGGCTGCCGAACATGACGCCGATCTTCATACGGATCTGGTTAATGAAGATCACCAGGGTGTTCGTACGGTTGATCGAGCCGGTCAGCTTGCGCAGGGCCTGCGACATCAGACGGGCTTGCAGGCCCGGCAGGGAGTCGCCCATGTCGCCTTCGATCTCGGCGCGCGGGGTCAGTGCCGCCACCGAGTCGATGACCACCAGGTCGACGCTGCCCGAGCGCACCAGCGCGTCGGTGATTTCTAGAGCCTGCTCGCCGGTATCCGGCTGCGAGATCAGCAGCTCGTCCAGCTTGATGCCCAGTTTTTGCGCATAGCCGACGTCCAGCGCGTGCTCGGCGTCGATGAAGGCGCAGGTACCGCCCAGCTTCTGCATCTGGGCGATGGTTTGCAGGGTCAGCGTGGTTTTACCCGACGATTCCGGACCGTAGATCTCCACGATACGGCCGCGCGGCAGGCCACCGACACCCAGCGCGATGTCCAGGCCCAGCGAGCCGGTGGAGACAGTCTGCACTTCTTCGACCGGCGCATTGGCGTCCATGCGCATGACCGAGCCTTTGCCGAACTGCTTTTCGATCTGCGCGAGGGCTGCTGCCAGCGCCTTGCCCTTCTCTGCTGCATTTACTGCGGATTTTTTGTCGTCCATAACTTTCTTTCTGTCCTAGAGTGAACCAAGATAGGGGCCGCTCGCGCGATTTCAAGGGTACTACTGTATATATTCACAGTGGTTTTGGCAAGCGATATTTACCGCCGTTTGAGGCAATCGACATGTTGCAGAACTTCAAACACAATATGCAGGTAAGCTAGGGTCAAACGATAAAACTGGGGACTACACCATGCGTATTTTACTAGCTGAGGATGATAGCGTACTCGCCGATGGCCTGACGCGCTCCCTGCGCCAGTCCGGCTATGCCATCGACTGCGTCAAGAACGGCCAGGATGCGGACACCGCGCTGTCCACCCAGGAATTCGATCTCCTGATCCTCGACCTCGGCCTGCCCAGGCTGTCCGGGCTCGACGTGCTGCGCCGCCTGCGCGCGCGCGGTTCGCTGCTGCCGGTGCTGATCCTCACCGCCGCCGACTCGATCGAGCAGCGCGTCGGCGGCCTCGACGCCGGCGCCGACGACTACATGGCCAAACCGTTCGCCTTATCGGAGCTCGAGGCGCGGGTGCGCGCCCTGACCCGGCGCGGCCAGGGCGGCGGCTCGACCGTGATCCGCCACGGCCCGCTGGCCTACGACCAGGTCGGCCGCAGCGCCTACATCGACGACCAGATGCTCGACCTGTCCGCGCGCGAACTCGGCCTGCTCGAGATCCTGCTGGCGCGCACCGGGCGCCTGGTGTCGAAGGAGCAGCTGGTCGACCACCTGTGCGAATGGGGCGAGGAAGTGTCGAACAACGCCATCGAAGTCTACGTGCACCGCCTGCGCAAGAAAATCGAGACCGGCGGCATCCGCATCGCCACCGTGCGCGGCCTCGGCTACTGCCTGGAGCGGTACGCCGACGGCGCGCGCAAGACCGTCACGTGAAATCCCTGAAACGGCGCCGCGCGGCCGGGCCCGCGGCCGCTTACGGCACGGCGCTCGAGCCGGCGCTGGAACCTGTGTATGTTCCGCCGCCGCCCGAGCCCGAGGAAAGCATCCAGCACTCGCTGTTCGGCGAAATCCTCGACTGGATGCTGGCGCCGCTGCTGTTGCTGTGGCCGATGAGCATCGCGATCACTTACCTGGTCGCGAAATCGATCGCCAACCAGCCTTTCGACCATGCGCTGGAAGACAGCGTCACCGTGCTGGCCCAGCAGGTCAAGGAAGTGGGCGGCAAGGTAGGCGCGCGCCTGCCCGGCAGCGCACGCGACATCCTGCGCGCCGACGACGTCGACAGCGTCTACTTCCAGGTCACCGGGCCGCGCAACGAGGTGGTCGACGGCGACCGCGAGCTGCCGCTGCCGGTACTCGAAGACCCCGACCGCAGCGGCCGCGTGCACTTCCGCAACGAGAGCCTGCACGGCACCCCGGTGCGGGTCGCCTATGCCTGGGTCAACCTGCAGCCGATGGCGGACGCGGGCATCGCCGCCGAACCGCGCCTGGCCCTGGTGCAGGTGGCGGAGACCCTGCAGAAGCGCGCCCAGCTCGCCAACGAGATCATCAAGGGCGTGATCCTGCCCCAGTTCATCATCCTGCCGGTGATCCTGGCCCTGGTCTGGTTTGCGCTGTCGCGGGGGCTGTCGCCGCTAGCCCAGCTGCAGGAGCGCATCCGCGCGCGCCCGCCGGACGACCTGTCGCCGATCGATTCGCGCCAGGTGCCGGAAGAGATCTCGCCGCTGGTCGGCTCGCTGAACGACATGCTGGCGCGCCTGGCGCACACGATCGACGCCCAGAAGCGTTTCATTGCCGACGCCGCGCACCAGATGAAGACGCCGCTGGCCGGCATGCGCATGCAGTCCGAGCTGGCCCTGCGCCAGGTCGATCCGGACGAGATCCACCGCTCGCTGGAACAACTGGCCAAGAGTTCGGAATCGGCCACGCGCCTGGTGAACCAGCTGCTGGCGCTGGCGCGCGCCGAAAACCAGCCGCATGCCGGCCTGGCGCTGGAGCCGCTCGACCTGTCGCAGCTGGCGCGCACCGTGGTCCAAGACTGGGTCAGCGCCTCGTTCCTGCACGAGATCGACCTCGGCTACGAAGACCCGGACGGCGCGGTCGAGATTGCGGGCAGCGCCATGATGCTGCGCGAGCTGCTGTCGAACCTGATCGACAACGCGCTGCGCTACACCCCGGCAGGCGGCAGCGTGACCGTGCGCGTGCGCAGCGACGCCGGGCTGGCCCTGCTGGAAGTCGAGGACACCGGCCCGGGCATCGCGCCGGGCGAGCGGCCGCGCGTGTTCGAGCGCTTCTACCGCATCCTGGGCTCCAGCGCATCCGGTTCCGGCCTCGGCCTGGCCATCGTGCGCGAGATCGCGCAGCAGCACGGCGCCGAGATCGAGATCTTCAACAACCCGCGCAGCATCCAGAAGAAATACCCGGGCAGCCTGTTCCGGCTGACCTTCCCGCCACCACCCGCACCGCCAGAATCCGATGCCGACTGACAGCGCCCCCGCCTCCCCGCCACCTTCACCTTCACCATCACCTTCGCGCGAGCGCATCCTCGCCGCGCGCGCCGTGCACTGGTCGCGCGCCCGCAAGCTGGTCCTGGTCCTGCTCGGCCTGTGGCTGGCGACCGGCTTCGGCACCGTGTTCTTTGCGCGCGACCTGGCGCACCTGTCGGTGTTCGGCTGGCCGCTGTCCTTCTACCTGGCGGCCCAGGGCGCCTCGCTGATCTACCTGGCCATCATCGGCGCCTATGCCTGGCGCATGCGCGTGCTCGACCGCGCCTACCTGCGCATGCTGAAGGAAAGCGCGTGAAGACGAAAAACCGTAGCTATTTCCGCCGCCTGTCTCGCTACTACCTGTGGTTCACGGCCTGCCTCGGCCTGTTCCTGGTGGCGCTGACCATCCTCGAAAACGAGGGCATGCCGCGCCAGTGGATCGGCCACCTGTACATGTTCGCGACCATCGTGCTGTACGCGATCATCGGCGTGGTGGCGCGCACCTCCAATGTGTCCGAGTACTACGTGGCGGGACGGCGGGTGCCGGCCCTGTTCAACGGCATGGCGACGGCCGCCGACTGGATCTCGGCGGCCAGCTTCATCAGCCTGGCCGGCACCTTGTACCTGCACGGCTTCGATGCGCTGGCCTACGTCATGGGCTGGACCGGCGGCTACTGCCTGGTGGCGCTGCTGATCGCGCCCTACCTGCGCAAGTTCGCCCAGTACACTGTGCCGGACTTCCTGGCCGCGCGCTACGGCGGCAGCGACGGCAGTGACGGCAGCGGGGCCGGCGGCCGCGGCAACGTGGTGCGCGCGCTGGCGGTCAGCGCCACCATCGTGGTGTCCTTCACCTACGTGGTGGCGCAGATCTACGCGGTCGGCCTGATCGCCTCGCGCTTCACCGGCGTCGATTTCTCGGTCGGGATTTTTCTTGGCCTGGCCAGTATTCTTGTTTGCTCGTTTCTCGGCGGGATGCGCGCCATTACCTGGACCCAGGTGGCGCAGTACATCATCATCCTGGTCGCGTTTTCGATCCCGACCGTGTGGTTGTCGATGAAGTTTGCCGGCAATCCGGTGCCGCAGGTCGCCTACGGCTCGGTGCTGCCCAAACTGGCCAAGCGCGAGGCCCAGCTGGCCTTCGATCCGCGCGAACTGGAAGTGCGGGCGCGCTTTCAGGCCAAGGCCGACGAATACTCTGCCCGCCTGGCGGCGCTGCCCCGATCCTGGGAAGCCGGCCGCGTCGAAGCCCAGCGCCGACTCGACGTCGCCCGCGCCCGCAATGCCTCGCTGGGCGAAGTGCGCAACGCCGAACGCGAACTGATGGCCTATCCGCGCACCGCCGACGAAGCCGCGCGCGCCTGGACCGAGCAACGCGCCGCCAACCTCGCGCGCGCCCAGCCGCCGGAACCGCATGCCGAACCCTTCCCCGGCAAGACCCGCGAGGAATCCGACCAGCGCCGCAACAACTTCCTGGCGCTGGTGTTCTGCCTGATGTTCGGCACCGCCGCCCTGCCGCACATCCTGATGCGCGCCTACACCACGCCCTCGGTGCACGAGACGCGCGTGTCGGTGTTCTGGACCCTGTTCTTCATCCTGCTGATCTATCTAACCATGCCGGCGCTGGCAGTGCTGGCCAAGTACGACATCTACACCGCCCTGGTCGGCACCGGCTACGACAAGCTGCCGACCTGGGTCTCGTACTGGGCCAACGTCGACAAGACCAACCCCCTGATCAGCATCGCCGACATCAACGGCGACGGCATCGTGCAGCTGGCCGAGATCGCGATCGACGGCGACGTGCTGACCCTGGCCACGCCGGAGATCGGCGGCCTGCCCTACGTGATCTCGGGCCTGGTCGCCGCGGGCGGCCTGGCGGCGGCACTGTCCACCGCCGACGGCCTGCTGCTGGCGATCTCGAACGCGCTGTCGCACGACATCTGGTTCAAGATGGTCGACCCCGGCGCCTCGACCCAGAAGCGGGTCACTATCTCCAAGCTGCTGCTGCTGGCGGTGGCCTTCATCGCCGCCTACGTCGCCTCGCAGAAGCCGGCCGACATCCTGTCCTTGGTCAGCGCGGCCTTTTCGCTAGCGGGTTCAACCTTATTTCCGGCGCTGGTCGCGGGCGTTTTCTGGAAGCGCGCCAACCACCAGGGCGCGATCGCCGGCATGCTGGCCGGCTTCCTGGTCTGCGTCTACTACATGCTGCATACGAACCCGATCCTGGGCGGGAGTGCGGAGAGCAGCTGGTTCCACATCGCGCCGATCTCGGCCGGCGTGTTCGGCGTACCCGCAGGCCTGGCGGTGCTAGCCGTGGTCAGCCTGCTGACGCCGGCGCCATCGCGCGAGAGCGTGGGGCTAGTCGAGCATATCCGGGCGCCGGAGGAAATCTGATTCCTTGAGGAATGTTGCCTTCGTGAATTACCGGGCTGCTACCCTGCGGTGGCGGCGGCATCCCGGCCGTCGGTTTCGCGGAGGAATCTCATGCTCTTCCCAGCTGTCCTGTGCCGTCGCGCCTTGCCGGCGCTCTTGCTGATCCTGCTCATCCTGCCCCTTGCCCTCGCGCCGCGGCAAGCATCTGCCCAGGCCGCACCGCCGCCGCTGGCCAGCTTTTTCGACAACTCCACCTTCGGCGGCGCCCGGCTCTCGCCCAGCGGCCGCTACCTGGCCGCACGCGCCAGCGCTCCCGGCCGCCGCATCCTGCTGGGCGTGGTCGACCTGCAGACCAACGCGGTCAAGATTGTGGCCGCTTACAGCGATGCCGATATCGGCCATGTGGTCTGGGTCAACGACGAGCGCCTCGCTTTCGACGTGACGGAAAACGATGTCGCGCCGGGCGACGTCATCCTCGGCGCCGGCCTGTATGCGGTCAACCGCGACGGCTCGGACCTGAAGCAGCTGGCGGACCGCCGCGGCAAGTCCTTCGTCACCGAAGCCACCAGCCGCGCGGCACGGCAACTGCTGCCCTGGCATACCTTCCTGATGGACCAGAACGGCGCCCAGGATTCCGAATTCCTCTACGTCACCAGCAGGGAATACGACGACGACGGCAAGATCACCAACGTCAGGCTGCTGTCCCTGAACACGCTGACCGGCAGGGCCACGCCGGTGCGCGGCCCCGGTCAGGTGGACGGCTGGATGCTCGACCGCCAGGGCCAGCCGCGCCTGGCAGTCAGCCACAAGAACGACCTCGCCACCATCCACTACCTGCAGCCGTCGAACGGACAATGGCGCACCCTCGCCACCTATCGCCTCTTCGGCCGCGGCGAGGACGCGATCCTGCCGCAGGGCTTCGGTCCGGACGGCACGCTCTACGTGAGCGCGCGCGGCGGGAAGGACCTGTTGTCGCTGTACGCCTTCGACTACCAGACCGGCAAGATCAAGCCCGAGCCGCTGGTCGAGACCAGGGGCTACGATTTCACGGGGGACCTGATTGGCAACCGCAGCAGCCTGCTGGGCGTGCGTTACGAGACCGATGCCATCGGGACCTTCTGGTTCGACCCGGCCATGAGGACGCTGCAGGACAAGATCGACAAACTGCTGCCCGGCACCGTGAACATCCTCTCGGTGCCCGCCAGCGCCGACGCGCCCTGGGTGCTGGTGCGCGCGTACTCCGACGTGCAGCCGCCGGTCTACCTGCTCTATCACCGGCAGACCGGGAAGCTGAGCAAGGTCGGCGAATCGCGTCCCGGCATCGATGCCCGCCGCATGGGGCGCCAGGAGGTGCTGCGCTACAAGGCGCGCGACGGACTGGAGATCCCGGCCCTGCTGACCCTGCCGCCCGGCGCGTCCAGGGGAAGCAAGCTGCCGATGGTGGTGCTGGTGCACGGCGGCCCCTATGTGCGCGGCAGCACCTGGGGCTGGGATCCGGACTCGCAGTTCCTGGCCTCGCGCGGCTACGCGGTGCTGGAACCGGACTTCCGCGGCTCCACCGGCTATGGCGCGAAACACTTCATGGCCGGCTGGAAGCAGTGGGGCCTGAAAATGCAGGACGATATCGCCGACGGTGCGCGCTGGGCCATCGCACAGGGCATCGCCGACCCGAAGCGCATCTGCATCGCCGGCGCCAGCTATGGCGGCTACGCGACCCTGATGGGACTCGTGAACGATCCGGATCTGTACCGCTGCGGTATCGACTGGGTCGGCGTCACCGACATCCAGCTGCTGTACGACGGCCACTGGAGCTTCAAGTCCGATCTCACCGAGGAATGGAAAGACTACGGCATGCCGGAACTGGTCGGCGACCGGGTCAAGGATGCGGCCCAGCTGGCGGCGACCTCGCCGCTGCGCCAGGCCGCCCGCATCACCCAGCCGCTGCTGCTGGCCTACGGCGGTTCCGACCAGCGCGTGCCGATCTACCACGGCCGCAAGTTCTACGACGCCGTCACCAAAACCAACCGGCAGGTCGAGTGGATCGAGTACCAGGAAGAAGGCCACGGCTGGTCGCTGCCGAAAAACCGCATCGACTTCTGGAGCCGGGTCGAGAAGTTCCTCGACAAGCACATCGGCAAGGAAGCCGCCGTGCCTCGCTAAAAATGTACCACAGCGGCAACATTTTCAAAGAATGTTGCCGAAGAGAATAATCAAACTGTTATCCTTTTCGGCATGCGGCGGCGCTTCCAGCCGCCGCGTTTCGTCAAGGACCGTCATGCATTTTCCATCCCTGTGCCGCCGCGCCGCGCTGGCGCTGCTGTTCACCCTTCCCCTCGGCGCCGCCGCAGCCGATGCCCCGGCCCAGCCGGCCCAGGCCGCGGACACGTCGGCCCCGATGCCGCTGGCCAGCTTCTTCGACAATTCCTCCTTCGCCGGCGCCCTGCTCTCGCCCAGCGGCCGCTACCTGGCCGCGCGCGCCAGCGCCCCCGGCCGCCGCGTGCTGCTCGGCGTGGTCGACCTGCAGGCGAATGCGCTGAAAGTGGTGGCGGCCTACAAGGATGCCGACATCGGCCACGTGGTCTGGGTCAACGACGAGCGCCTGGCCTTCGACGTGACCGAGCGCGACGTGGCGCCGGGCGATGCCTTCCTCGGCGCCGGCCTGTATGCGGTGAACCGCGACGGCTCGAACCTGCGCCAGCTGGCCGACCGCCGCGGGCAGTCCTTCGTGAGCGAAGATACCGGCCGCGCGGCGCGCAAACTGCTGCCCTGGCATACCTTTTTGATGAGTCAGGACGGCGCCCAGGATTCCGAGTCCATCTACGTCACCAGCCCCGACTTCCAGAACCAGCGCGATGGCCAGTCCCCCAACGTCAAGCTGCTGTTGCTGAACACGCTGACCGGCAGGACGAGCTCCGTGAGCAGCCCGGGCCACGTGGATGGCTGGATGCTCGACCACCAGGGCAAGCCGCGCCTGGCCGTCGGCCACAAGGCCGATACCACCTTCGTGTATTACCTCGATCCGGCCAACAATGAGTGGCGCACCCTGGCCAGCTACCGCTCCTACGGCAAAGGCGAAGGCTTCATCATGCCGCTGGGCTTCGGCCCCGACGGCACGCTCTACGTGAGCGCGCGCGGCGGCAAGGACACGCTGTCGCTGTATGCCTTCGACTACAAGACCGGCAAGATCGCGGACGAACCGGTGGTTGCTACCAAGGGCTATGACTTCAGCGGCGGCCTGATCGACAACCGCGCGAAGGTGCTGGGCGTGCGCTACCAGACCGATGCCGTCGGCACCGCCTGGTTCGACCCGGCCATGAAGAGCCTGCAGGACAAGATCGAGAAGCTGCTGCCGTCGACGGTCAACGTCATCTCGGTAGCCGCGGCGCCCGATGCACCCTGGGTGCTGGTGCGTTCCTACTCCGATGTCCAGCCCTCGGTGTACATGCTCTACAACCTGGAAACCGGCAAGTTGAACAAGGTCGGCGAGGCCAAACCGGGCCTCGACAGCCGCCGCATGGCGCACCAGGAAATGCTGCGCTACAAGGCGCGCGACGGGCTGGAAATCCCGGCCCTTCTGACCCTGCCGCCCGGCGCGCCCAAGGGCAGCAAGGTCCCGATGGTGGTGCTGGTGCACGGCGGCCCCTATGTGCGCGGCAGCGTGTGGGGCTGGAATGCGCAGTCGCAGTTCCTGGCCTCGCGCGGCTATGCCGTGCTGGAGCCGGACTTCCGCGGCTCCACCGGTTACGGCGCCAATCACTACATGGCCGGCTGGAAGCAGTGGGGCCTGAAGATGCAGGACGATATCGCCGACGGCACCCGCTGGGCCATCGCGCAAGGCATCGCCGATCCGAAGCGCATCTGCATCGCCGGCGCCAGCTATGGCGGCTATGCGACCCTGATGGGCCTCGTGAGCGACCCCAACCTGTACCGCTGCGGCGTGAATTGGGTGGGCGTGACCGACCTGCAGCTGCTGCACGACGGGCACTGGAGCTTCAAGTCCGACATGACCAGCGACTACCGCGACTACGGGATGCCGGAGCTGATCGGCGACCCGGTCAAGGATGCCGCGCGCTTCGAAGCGACCTCGCCGCTGCGCCAGGCGGCGCGCATCACCCAGCCGCTGCTGATGGCCTACGGCGGCGCCGACCACCGTGTGCCGATGTACCACGGCCGCAAGTTCTACGACGCCGTCACCAAGACCAACCAGCAGGTCGAGTGGATCGAGTACCAGGAAGAAGGCCACGGCTGGTCGCTGCCGAAGAACCGCATCGACTTCTGGGGCCGGGTCGAGAAGTTCCTCGACAAGAATATCGGCAAGGACGCGGTGATCCGCTAAGGCGCCATGATGCACATGACCACGCTGGCGCCGCCGCTCCGGCTGCGCACCGCCGACACCGATGCCGACGCCGCCTTCTGCCGCGCGCTGTATGCGGCCACGCGCGACGACCTGCGCCAGCTGCCGCTGCCGCCCGCGCAGCTCGAGCAGCTGATCGCGATGCAGCAGCACGTGCATGAGGAAGGCCGGCGCCGCCTGTTCCCGGCCGCCGAGGTGCTGATCCTGGAGCACGAGGGCCAGGCGGCCGGCCGTGTGGTGCTCGACTTGAGCGGCCCGGTATGGCGCGTGGTCGACCTGGCGCTGCTGCCGGCAATGCGGGGCCGCGGCCTGGCGCGCGCCCTGCTGGAGGCGCTGCAGTGTGACGCCTGCGCGCACGGCGCCGGCATCGGCCTGTCGGTGGCGCGCACCAATGCCGTGGCGCTGCGCCTGTACGAGGGCATGGGCTTCGCCGCCGCCGGTGGCGATGCCCTGCACCTCGAGATGCTGTGGCGGCCCGCATGAGCGAAACCACGCGCTGGCTGCGGCTGCCGCCCGAGTTCGACCGGGAACGGCTGCGCGCCGACCTCGATACCGCCCTGGCCTGGCATTGGCGCACGCACTACAACGACCGCGCGCACAAGGGCGCCTGGAGCAGCATCGCCCTGCGCTCGGCGAGCGGCCAGGCCGAGGACATCGGCGCCCATGAAGACGCGGACTTCCACGACACCCCGCTGCTGGCGCACTGTCCCTACTTCCGCGAGGTGATCGCCAGCTTCGCCTGCGACATGAAGTCGGTGCGCCTGATGGCGCTGGACGCAGGCGCCGAGATCAAGCCGCACCGCGACCGCGGCGGGTCGTTCGAAGACGGGCTGGCGCGTCTGCACATCCCTGTCGTCACCACCCCTGAGGTGCTGTTCACGCTCGACGGCGAGGACGTGCATTTCCATGCCGGCGCCACCTGGTACATGAACGCGAACTGCCTGCATGCGGTGCGCAACGCCGGTACGCACACGCGCGTGCATCTGGTGCTCGACTGCGTGCCCAATCCATGGCTGCGCGCGCTGTTCGAGCGCAGCGGCTGGCGTCCCGGGCCGGCACCGAAATACGGCGACCCGAACATCAACGACGACAATGTCGATGCCGTCATTGCCCAGCTGCGCGCGAGCGCCCTGCCGGGCGCGACGGTCCTGGCCGCGCAGCTGGAAAAGATACATATTGGTACTGACAACAAGTAACATCCGGTGCTAGGATAAGTTTCCGGTTCACAACTTAAAACAAAGGGGATGGAATGGAAGTCTTTATTGGAACGATCATGCCGGTTGGGTTCAATTTCGCGCCGGCCGGCTGGGCCATGTGCGACGGCAGGCTGCTGCCGATTGCGCAGAACCAGGCGTTGTTTGCCCTGATTGGCACCATGTACGGCGGCAATGGCACGACTACCTTCGGCCTGCCCGACCTGCGCGGACGTACCCTGGTCGGCATGGGCAACGGCCCTGGCCTGACGCCGGTGGTGCAGGGCCAGCTCTGGGGCACCGACAACACGACGGTGAACGTCACCGGCGCCGCTTCGGTGACCATCGACGCTGCTCACCTGCCGCAGCATACCCACCCGGTCAGCATTGCCGGCAGCCAGCTGACGGCAAGCTCCACACTGAACGTCACTACCAGTTCCGGCGCGGCGGTGCCGGCCGACGGCTCGATCCTGGGCTCGGGCGGCGGCGGTCCGGGCGCGGCCAACATCTACGTGGCGGGCGCCACCCCGAACGTTACCCTGAACGCGAGCAGCATCACCACCCAGGTGGGCGGCCAGGTCAATACCGACACCGGCCCGAACAGCGGCGGCGCCGGTCCGATCGCCGCGCCGGTCAGTGCCAGCGGACAGGCCAGCGTGGTCCAGCCTTCGCTCGGCATCAACTACATCATCGCCCTGCAGGGTATTTTCCCGGCCCGCAACTGACGGAACCGGCATGGCGCGCAGGGGTTCGGCACTGATGCAGCAAGGCTGGCTACGCGCGCCCGCCACCGATCCCGGCACGCTGGCATCGATGCACGGGTGGCTGCCGGTCGTGCTCGACGGGCAGACTGTCAGCTGGCGCCACCTGCCCGGGCGCTGCATCGAGCCCTTCTTCAGCGACACCCTGCGTGTCCAGCCGCGCGAGGAAAGGCGGGTCTGTCATACCCCTTACGAACGCCTGGCGGATGCCGGCGACACGCTGGCGCCGCGCCTCTTTATCTTCCACAGTTCACGTTGCGGCTCGACCCTGCTGGCGCAGATGCTGGCGACGCTGCCGCAATGCGTGGTGCACTCCGAGCCACCGGTGCTCGACGACTTCTTCAGCCATTACGGCGAGCAGCCACCCGCGCAGGCGGCGCCGCTGCTGCGCGCCCTGATCGGCGCCCTCGGCCAGCGCCGCGGCGCCCTGGCCACCCATTACATCGTCAAGCTCGACTGCTGGCACATCCGCTACCTGCCGCTGCTGCGCGCCGCCTTCCCGGCGACCCCCTTCTGGTTCCTGTACCGCGAGCCGCAGGCCATCCTGGCATCGCACCGCCGCCAGCGCGGCCCGCAGATGGTGCCCGGCCTGGTGCTGCCGCCGGCCTTCGGCGCCGGGCTGGCGCCGGGCGACCTGGACGGCTTCTGCGCGCGCGTGCTCGAACACATCTTCAGCCAGGCGCTGGCCCATGCGGACGCGCTGCGCCTGCTCGATTACCGCCAGCTGCCTGGCGTGGTGTGGGAAGAACTGCTGGCGGAACTGGGCATCGAGACAGCGGCCGCCCAGCTGGACGCCATGCGTGCGCGGGCAGGCTTCCACGCCAAGTCGGCGGGCGCGGCCTACCACGGCGATCCGGCGCCGGAAACGGCAGCGGCGCCGCATCTGCCGGAACTGCTGGCGATGCTGGCGCCGCTGTATGCGCAGCTGGAAGCGCTGCGCCTGGCTCAAACCCAGAAGTAGAAGTTCCAGTCCAGCGCAGCGCGCTGGTGCCCGACCATTTCCACCGACTGGACCATGCCGTCCGCGACCGATTCCAAGGTCACGCCATGGCTCATCGCGCCGGTCCAGAAAGCCAGTCCCTCCGCATCCGGCGCGCGGTTGAACAGTGCCTGGTACAGCAGGGTCACGTCGTGCGTGGCGTCACCGTTCAGGGTGGCGCCGCGGCCCCGGCTTTCGGGTGAACCGAGCATGTCCAGTGCGATCCGGCCCCAGCTGACGCCGGCCTGGTGTGCGTCGGCCCAGAACTCGAAGCCGTACACGTCGGCCTGGCGCCCGAGCATGGTCTGGTACAGGCCGGCCACGGTAGTCAGGCCGGAACCGTTCTGCACCGCCACGGCGCCGTCGCCGAACTGCAGCTGCTCGACGTTGAGGACCAGGGTCTTCACGGCCGGCGCAGCCTTGCTGGCCACCACCACGTAACCGTTGTGGAACTCGAGGTTGAAGTCGCTGCGGGCACCGCCGAAGACGGCGACATCGCTGTCCTGCCCGCCCTGCAGCAGGGTCGTGCCGCCTGGCGCTGCCGGACCCGCGGGCGCGGCGACGCTCAGCGTATCGTTGCCGGCGCCGGCGTACACGCTGGCGCCGGCCGCCACCGTGAATTGCTGGCTGGCGGCGTCGCCGGTGAGGACCGTGGCGCTGCCGGCCACCACCTTGGCCGCACCGACGACGGCGGCGAAGTCCACGTCCTGCAGCGCGATCGTGCTGCCGGGCGCCAGGCCGGCGCTCTTGATCACCAGTGCCACGTCCTGGCCGGCCGGTGCAGCCGCGCCGCTCAGCGTCAGGACCCCATCGGGCGCCGTGCTGCTGACCGGCGCGACCGTTTCGACCAGCAGCGAGCCGCTGGCCGCCAGGCCGTTCAGGAAGGACTGGCCGTTGTCGGTCAGGTGGCCCTGGTCGCCGGCGGCATGGCCCGACGTCGCGGCCAGGATCGCGCCGATCAGGTGCGCGGCCGCGTTCGCCGCGGGGACGTTCGCGCCGCTCGCCGACAGGCCGTAGCCAGGCGCCAGCTGCGCCACCAGCAGATCGCTGCCGCCGCTGGACAGCAGCGGGATGTCGGCCACGCCGGCCTTGCCGGACGATTCGGCGCGGTCGCTGGTCACGACCGGCACCGACACCGCCGTGCCGACGGCGCCGCCGGGCAGGAGCACCGGCTGGATCTGCACCGGCATGCCGTCGATGAGGGATGCCGGCTCCGCCGGACGGTCGATGCGAAGATCGAAGACGGCGCCGCGCGCCGAGACATTGCCGGCGGCGTCGGACTGGGTCGTGCTCAGCGCATGGGTGCCGACGCCCAGGTTCGCCAGCGCGATGCTCCACTTGCCCGACGCGTCTGCGCGCACGCTGCCGATGCTCTGCGTCGCGGTGCCGTCGTACAGCGTCACCAGGGCATTGGCCAGGGCCGTCCCTTCGATCACCACGTTCGCGAATTTGGTGATGCCGTCGCCCAGGATGCCGCTGTCGCTGTCTGCCTTCAGCACCGGCGCGCCCGGCGCCGGCGGCGCCACGGTATCGACGCCGATGCTGACCGCCGCCCCCTTGCCGCCGGCATTGCCCGCCGCATCGGTGTAACCCTCGGCGGCGATGGTCGCCACGCCGCCGTCGACGCCAGGCGCCGGGGTGAAGGTCACGGTGCGCGTCAGGCCGGTGCCGAGCAAGCCGCTGACGCTGCCGTTCGTGACCGTGATGTCGTCCAGGCCGAAGCTCGTGCCCGGGTCTTCGCTGAACACGAAGGTGACGGTGGTGGTCTCGCCGGCCTTGAGCTGGCTGGCGCCGCGCACGATCTCCATCGTGGGCGCCGTGGTATCGATCGTGACGGTAGCCGGAGCCGAGACCGCGCTCACATTGCCGGCGGCGTCGACGGCGCGCGCCGTGACGCTGTGCGCACCGGCGGCCAGCGCCGTCGTCGTGATGGTCCAGGCGCCGCTGCCGCTGCTGTCCCTGCCGATTTCGGTGGCGCCGTCGGTGTCGTACAGGATGACGGTGGCTCCGGCCTCGGCGCTGCCCTTGTAGACCAGCTTGGTCTCGTTGGTGAGCTTGTCGGTGTTCGAGGTGCCCTTGTCCGTGGCTGCATCCAGGTCGGGGGCGGATGGCGCGGACGGCGCCAGCGTGTCGAAGGTGAGCGACGGGGCCGCGCCGGCGGTGCCGTCGTTGCCGGCCTTGTCGGCATAGCTGCCGGCGGCCACGCTGATGCTGGCCGTGCCGCCGTTGGTATCGGCGCTCGGCGTGAACGTGGCGGTGCGCACCAGGCCCGTGCCGGCGATGGCGGACAGGCTGCCGCCGTTGACCGTGATGTCTCCCTGGCTGAAGCTGGTGCCGGGGTCTTCGCTGAAGGTGAAGGTGATCGTTGCCGTCTGGCCGATCTTCAATTGCGCTGCGTCGCTGGTGATCGTCAGGCCCGGCGCGACGCTGTCCAGCGTATAGTCCTGGCTGAGCACCGGCCCGATGTTGCCGAGCGCGTCGATCACGCGCACTTGCAGCGTGTGCGTACCGCTGGCCAGCGTGGCCGGCAGCGACCAGGCCTTGCTGCCGACGCTGGCGCTGGCCGTGGTCCAGTTGCCGCCGCCGTCGAGCGAGACCTGGACGCGCTCGCCCGTTGCCAGGTTGGCGCTCAGGGTACCGGAGACGGTCTGGGATGCGATGGCGGTGACGAAGTCGTGGTTCGAGACGCCGGTATCGGCCGAGAACTGCAGGCCGGCGACGGTCGTGGCCGGCCCCGAGGTCAGGATCTGCACGGTGCGAACGGCCGATGCCGCGCCGGTGTTGCCCGCGCTGTCGGTGGCCGTCGCGGTGATGCTGTGGCTGCCCTCGGCCAGCGTGCGGTTGCTGGCAATGGCCCAGGTGCCGTCGGTGGCGACGATCGAGCCGATCTCGGTGCCGCCGTCGTACAGCCTGACGGTGGCGCCCACTTCGGCGGTGCCGGTGAACGTCGGCATGGTGACGCCGGTGATGTCGTCGTTATCCAGGGTGCCGCTGTCCGAAGCTGCATCCAGGTCCGGCGTGGACGGTGCGTCTGGTGCACGGGTGTCGAAGCTCAGCGCTGGCGTCGTGCCGGCGCCGCCGCCGTTGCCCGCGGCGTCGATGTAGCTGCCGCCTGCCACGATGATGCCGGCCGCGCCGCCATTGGTATCGGCGCTCGGGGTGAACACGGCGGTGCGTACCGTGCCCGTGCCTGCAATGGCCGACAGCGTGCCGCCGTTGACCGTGATGTCGGCCTGGGTGAAGGTCGTGCCAGGGTCTTCGCTGAAGGTAAAGGTAATGGTGGCGGTTTCGCCGATCTTCAGCTGCGGCACGTCGCTGGTGATCGCCAGCGTGGGCGCCGTGGTATCGATCGTGACGGTGGCCGGGGCCGAGACCGCGCTCACATTGCCGGCGGCGTCGACGGCGCGGGCGGTGACGGTGTGCGCGATCGGAGCCAGCGCCGAGGTCGTGATGGTCCAGTTGCCGCTGCCGCTGCTGTCCCTGCCGATTTCGGTGGCGCCGTCGGTGTCGTACAGGATGACGGTGGCGCCGGTGTCGGCGCTGCCCTTGAAGACCAGCGTGGTCGCGTTGGTGAGCTTGTCGGTGTTCGAGATGCCTTTGTCCGAGGCTGCATCCAGGTTCGGTGCGGACGGCGCGGACGGCGCCAGCGTGTCGAAGGTGAGCGAGCGCGGTATGCCGGCAGTGCCGAGGTTCCCTGCCAGGTCCTGGTAGGCATCCGCCTCGACCGCGATGCTGGCCGTGCCGCCGTTGACGCCTGCGTTCGGCATGAAGATGGCGGTGCGCGTGGTGCCGCTGCCGCCCAGGGCCGACAGCGTGCCGCCACTGACGGTGATGTCGCTGTCATCGAAGCTCGTGCCCGGGTCTTCGCTGAAGCTGAAGGTGATGGTGGCGGTCTCGCCCATCTTCAGTGTGGATGCGCTGCTGGTGATGAAGACGCCCGGCTTGACGCTGTCAACCGTGTAGGCCTGCGTATAGACTGGGCCCACGTTGTCGAGTGCGTCGACCACCCTCACCTTGATGTCGTGCGTGCCGCCGGCAAGGACGGCAACGATCGACCAGGCATTGCTGCCGACGGCGCCGGTAGCGCTGCTCCAGGTGCTGCCGCCGTTGGTCGAGACCTCGACGCGCTCGCCTGCCGCCAGGTTGCCGCTCAGGGTGCCGCTGACGGTCTGGATGGCCTGGTTGGTGACGAAGTCGCCGGGCGTGCCGGAATCGACGGACAGCGCCATCCCGGCCACCGTCGTGGCGGGCCCGCTGGTGCGCACGTCCAGTTCCAGCACGGGGCTGGTGGCGCTGTGGTTGCCGGCCAGGTCCACGACCTCGGCCGTGATGTAATGGATGCGCTGGGTCATCTCGTTGGCGCTGGTGGTGGGGATGTGCCAGGTGCCATCCACCGCGACGACGCTGCCGAGTTCGATGCCGCCGTCGTACAGCCGGACCGTAGCGCCGACTTCCGCGGTGCCGCTGAAACTCGGCAGGGTGACGCTGGTGATATTGTCCGTGTTCGAGCTGCCGCTGTCGCTGGCTGCATCCAGGTCGGGCATCGAGCTTGCCGCAGGCGCCACCGTGTCGACGGTATAGGCGTGCGAATAGACCGTGCCGCCGTTGCCGACCTGGTCGACCACCTGCACTTTGAGGGTGTTGCTGCCGCTGAGCGTTACAGCCGCCAGTTGCCAGGTGTCGCTGCCCGTGCTGGCGCTGGCCTGGGTCCAGGTCGCGCCGTTGTCGAGCGAAACCATGACCTGTTCGCCGGCTGCCAGGTTGGTGCCCAGCGTGCCCGAGATGGTCTGGACCGCCTCGCGGGTGACCATGTCGGTGGCCGATGCACCGGTGTCCGCGGACAGCGCTGCGCCAGTCACCGTGGTCGACGGCGGGGTGGTGTCGACCACCACGACCTGCCCGGCGGAGGCCGCGCTGGCATTGCCGGCCGCATCGAAGGCAATAGCCGCATATGTGTGGTTGCCCTGCGCGACGTTCGACAGGGTGAAACTGTAGGTGCCGCCGCTGGCCGCGATGGAAGCGATCTGGGTAGCGCCGTCGTACAGCTTGACGGTCGTGCCGGCATCGGCGCTGCCGCTCAGGTGCAGCGTGGTGTTGTTGGTGACGCCGTCGCTGTTCGAGCTGCCGGAATCGTCATTGGTGGCAAGGACCGGGCTTGAGGGCGCGTTCGGCGCCGCCGTGTCGACTGTGACGTTCAGGCTGCCGGAGGCCGCGCTCACGTTGCCGGCCGCATCGAAGGCCTTGACCTTGACCCCGTGTACGCCGTCCGCCAGCGTGCCGGTAGTCGTGATGGTGTAGCTGGTGCCGCTGATCGTGCTGGTGCTGGCGATTTCGGTGACGCCATCAGTGTCGTACAGCTTGAGCGAGGTGACGCCGGCTTCGGTGTTGCCGGTGAAAACCAGTCCCGTATTTTGATTCGTGATGTTGTCGGTGCTCGAGCTGCCGCTGTCGGAGCCGGCGCTCAGGTCCGGCGCCGACGGGGCGTTGGGCGCCGCCGTGTCGACCGTGACGTTCAGGCTGCCGGAGGCCAGGCTCACGTTGCCGGCCGCATCGAAGGCCTTGACCTTGACCCCGTGTACGCCGTCCGCCAGCGTGCCGGTGGTGGTGATGGTGTAGCTGGTTCCGCTGATCGTATTGGTGCTGGCGATTTCCGTGACGCCGTCGCTCTCGTACAGCTTGACCGAGACAACGCCGGCTTCGGTGGTGCCGCTGAAGACCAGCCCGGTTTTTTGCGTCGTGATGTTGTCGGTGTTCGAGCTGCCGCTGTCGGAACCGGCGCTCAGGTCCGGCGCCGACGGGGCATTGGGAGCGAGCGTATCGTAGGTGATCGCCGGGCCGCTGCTGATGGTGGTGTTGTTGTTGCCGGCAGCGTCATTGTATTTGCCGATGCCCACGCTGATGCTGCCGGTGCCGCTGTTGGTGTTGGCGGTCGGCGTGAAGGTGGCGAAGCGGGTGTATCCGCTTCCGGTGATCGCGGACAGCGTGCCGCCTGTGACAGAAACATCGCCGGTGCTGCCATTCCAGGTGAAGCTCGATCCCGGGTCTTCGCTGAAGGTAAACGTGATGAGCGCCGTGTCGCCAGCGATGAGCGTGGTTTTGCTGCTCGTGATGACGAGAGTGGGGGGCGTGGTGTCGCCGACACTGCCCAGCACCAGGTCATCCATCTGGAAATACCGGATTGGCGCGCCCCCCTGGGCCGTGATCACGAGCGTAGTAATATCGGTAAAGCCGCTTAACGCGCGTGTGACGAAGTCCTGAATCGTGGCGCCGACGGGAATGTCCACGTTCGCGTGCGTGACTTCGGTATTGTCTGCCCGCAGGCCGGTGAACACGAGGGTCTGCGGAGAGGACGAGTTGCCGTTGACTTTCAAGGAGTTGACCGAGAAAGTCTGGCCTCCCGTAAATCCAATCGTTATCCTATCTTCCGTACTGTTGGGGGAAAACGATAGATAGGCCCCCGTTGGGTTGGCAACCGTGTAATTCCATACATCTTCCTTATGGCCGTTGAAATTCAACGTATAGCTGGAGAATCCCGGGATCGTGTAAGCGAGATCAGTACTGCCTCCGCCGGAGTAACCGGCATGCGGCGCCGAACTGAAGTTTAGTGTCATCGGCCCTGTAATCCCGAGCAGCGCGTGATACTGCGCGGCCAATGCCGGACCAACGAACGTTGCCGCTTCAACGTCACCTGATCTGACCTCCAGGTCCCAGTCGCCACCCAGGGCAGCATCGCCGGTCAGGTTATCCGATGCCGCCACATCGGCACCGGTGGCGATGGCAAGCTGGCCGATGAGGTCTGCGCCCTGCCCCGCGCCGACGCTGCAGCCGTAGAACAGCAGGTCGCCATCGGCGCTCATGCTGTGGCCGATAGCCGCGAGCACGTCCTTGTGCTGCGCGGCCGTGGTCTGGTCGAGTGTCAGAGTGCCGAGGCCGATCCTGCCTTCGGAACCGTGGGTCACGACATGCACCGCATCGATCCCGGTCAACCCCTTTATGGCGTCGGCAATCTGCTGCAGCCCATCCCTGGTGGAATCGAGGATCACCACCTCGCGGCCGGCGCCGGCATTCGCGGCGATGGTCTGGTAGTCGGCAATGTTATCTTCGATGAAGACGATCTCCTTGCGCGGCTTCGCAATGATAAGTTCTTCGTTGGCGGGATCGAAGTCGGCGGCGTTCATGCTTGTTTTCCTTGTTGTGCAGGCTGGGGCGCAATGACGTTGGCGGCGCTGCCGGCCTTGTCATTCCAGAAGGACATCTGATTGAATTTGTCGAACAGGTCGGGCGGGATCACGGCCGGGCGCGGCGTGAAGCGCACCTGCCGTTTCACGCGGTGCAGGCCGGGCGCGCCGAGCTGCAGGTCGAATTCCTCGGCGTCGTATTCGACGTTCTCGAAGTCGTGCTCGAAGTGCGGCTCGCCGAGGAAGTCGTAAACCAGCGGAAGGACCTTGGCCGGCGCGCGGGTCAGCAGCTCGTAGTCGACCAGCAGCAGCGAAGACGCGTGCTCGCCGTAAAAGGCTTCGCGCAGGGCCGACCAGGCATAGCCGACGGTCTGGTCATGCTGGGCCAGGCCTTCCAGGCGGCTGTAGACGGTGCCGCGCACGCCGGCCGCGCCGAACAGGCGGGTGGCTTCATACGGGTTCGCGCGGTACAGGCGCTCGAAGCTGTCCATGATCCAGGCGACGTTGCGCACGCAGGCGATCACCTTCGCTTGCGGGAACAGGTCGCGCACCAGCGGCAGCTTCGCACACCAGGCGCGGTTGGTGTCGAAGACCACCGGTCTGTCGACGTCGGCGTAGTAGGAATCGAACAGGCCCTGGAGCAGCGCCTTGCGCTTGTCGCGGCTGACCACGGCGCCGAACTCGCTGCCGGCGCTGACTTGGCCCAGCACGGCGGTACACAGTCCGCCGACCGGACTGGTCATGCCGGCGTGAAAACGTGGATTCTGCAGCAGGATGCCGGAGAGCAGGGTCGAGCCCGAGCGCGGCAGGCCGGAAATGAAATGGAAACGGCGCGCGCTGGCCGTGGCAGGGGACATCATGTCTGGATGGGTCTTGTCCGCGGTGCGGACGCATTGGTATCCGACGATGATGAATTAAAAGTAGTCCCACGGCAATATTCTGCTGGAATATTTACTTGATATTGATCAATACCGCCGATAAAGCGCCCGCCTTGTTGTTCCCAATCGACGGGATGTTAAATCGATTTTTGACGGAAATTCACAAATCGGCCGAGCGCTAAGGCACGATGCCGCGCCGCGCCAGTTCGGCCAGCAGCCGTGCGACTTCCTGTTCCACGCTGGCCTGTGCGCTGTCGACCAGCACGTCCGGCGTCTCGGGTACTTCGTAGGGAGATGAGATGCCGGTGAACTCCGGCAGCAGGCCGGCGCGCGCCTTGCGGTACAGACCCTTGGGATCGCGCTCCTCGCAGACGGCCAGCGGGCAGCGGCAATACACCTCGAGAAAATAGGGGGATGGGATGAGCGCCCGGGCCCGGTCGCGGTCGGCGCGCAGCGGGGAGATCGCCGAGACCAGCACGATCTGCCCTGCTTCAAAGAACAGGCGGGCGGTTTCGCCGATGCGGCGGATGTTTTCGGAGCGCTCGGGCAGCGAGAAACCGAGGTCGGCGCACAGGCCGTTGCGGACCTTGTCGCCGTCCAGCACGAAAACCTGGCAGCCGCGCTCGAACAGGGCGCGCTCGGCGGCCACGGCCAGGGTCGTCTTGCCGGCGCCGGACAGGCCGGTGATCCAGACCACCGCGCCGCGGTGGCCGGCGCGGTGCAGGCGTTCTTCGTTCGAGACCGGCTGCGGCTCGCTCATGCCGCCGTCGTTAGTTGACGATGGTCTGTGCTTCGCCCTCGGCACGGGCACGGATTTCGCCGATGCGGTAGACGGTCTCGCCGGCCGCCTGCAGCTGGGCCATGGCAGCATCCGCGTTCTCTTTCGAGACGATCACGGTCATGCCGATGCCGCAGTTGAACACGCGGTGCATCTCGGCGTCGGCCACGCCGCCGTGCTGCTGCAGCCACTGGAACAGCGGCGGCATGGTCCACGATTTCGAGTCCAGCACGGCGGTCAAGCCATCCTGCAGCACGCGCGGGATGTTCTCGACCAGGCCGCCGCCAGTGATGTGCACCAGGCCCTTCACTTCCATCGCCTGCATCAGCGCCAGCAGCGGCTTCACGTACAGGCGGGTCGGCGCCATCAGCACGTCGGCCAGTTTGCGGCCGTGGAAGTCGGCGTCCAGGTCGGGCTTGGCGACTTCGATGATCTTGCGCACCAGCGAGTAGCCGTTCGAATGGATGCCCGACGAAGCCAAGCCCAGCACGACGTCGCCGGCGGCAATCTTGCTGCCGTCGATGATCTGCGATTTTTCCACCGCGCCGACGGCAAAGCCGGCCAGGTCGTATTCGCCGTCCGGGTACATGCCCGGCATCTCGGCGGTTTCGCCGCCCAGCAGCGCGCAGCCGGACTGTTCGCAGCCGAGGGCGATGCCCTTGACGACGGCGGTGGCGGTGGCCACGTCCAGCTTGCCGCAGGCGAAATAGTCGAGGAAGAACAGCGGTTCGGCGCCCTGGACCAGGATGTCGTTCACGCTCATGGCCACCAGGTCGATGCCGACCGTATCATGGCGGTTCAGCTCGAAAGCGAGGCGCAGCTTGGTGCCGACGCCGTCGGTACCGGACACCAGGACCGGTTCCTTGTACTTCTTGCTGATCTCGAACAGGCCGCCGAAACCGCCGATGCCGCCCAGCACACCTTCGCGCATGGTGCGCTTGGCAAACGGTTTGATCGCTTCGACCAGGGCGTCCCCGGCATCGATATCGACACCGGCATCGCGGTAGGAGAGAGAAACATTAGACGGTTGGCTCATGATATTTGGCAGCGGAGGCGGTAAAATAGATAGCGGTAGATCAACTGAACGCACCCGCGTCACTGCCGGGAACGGCCAACTGGTCAATCCGCTATTCTAGCAAAATGGTCTGGCCCGGACGTACTTCACTGCGATAACAAGAACAAAATGCCAAATTTCCCTCAGCGCGGATGAGATGCAAGCCATGAAACAGCTGGTGCTCGACTTAGGCGCGGCCGAACCGGCGCAAAGCCTCGACACCTTCCAGATAGGAGCGAATGCCGAAATGGCGCACTTGATGCACCAGTTCGCGCAACGCGCCTCGCGCGAGCATTTCTGCTACCTCTGGGCCGAAACCGGGGCCGGCAAGACCCACATCCTGCACGGTCTGGCGGCCACGCCCGGCTCGCGCTACATCGCGTTCGATGCCGGCGCCAAGGCATTCACCTACACGCCGGACGTCAGCCTCTACCTGGTCGACGACATCGACCGCCTGAGCCCGAAGCGCCAGATCGACGCCTTCGCCCTGTTCAACCAGGTGCGCGAGCACGGCGCCTACATGGTCTGCGCGGGTCCGGTGCCGCCGGCCGTGCTGCCGGTGCGCGAAGACCTGCGTACCCGCATGGGATGGGGCCTGGTGTACCAGATCCACGGCCTGTCGGACGACGAGAAGATCGCCGCCCTCACCCAGGCTGCCGAGGCGCGCGGTTTGACGCTGTCGGCCAGCGTGTTACCCTATTTGCTATCCCATTTCAAGCGCGACATGCGCTCCCTGTCGACGATGCTGGATGCCCTCGACCAGTATTCGCTCGAGACCCAGCGTCCGGTCACGCTGCCCCTGCTGCGTGACCTGCTGCTGCAGGGAAACCCGCAAAACGATTTAAAAGAATGAGCAATCTCGCGCTGTTTGACCTCGACCATACCCTGCTGCCGATCGACTCGGACTTCGAGTGGGGCCAGTTCCTGGTGCGGAACAAGGTGGTCGACTGCGACGCCTACCAGCGCCGCAACGAGCAATTCTTCGCCCAGTACCAGGCCGGCAACCTCGACCCAGTCGAATACCTCGAATTCGCGCTCGGCACCCTGGCCGGCTTCGACCCGGCCCGCCTGAAGGACCTGCACGCGCAGTACATGCGCGATGTGATCGAACCGGCCATCAAGCCGCAGGCGGTGGCGCTGCTGCAGCGCCACGTCGATGCCGGCGACCTGGTGGCCATCATCACCGCCACCAACGGCTGGCTGACGGCGCCGATCGCCCGCGCGCTGAACGTGGAACACCTGATCGCGGCGCGTCCGGAACTGGACGAACGCGGCCACCCGACCGGCAGATTGCTCGGCACCCCGACCCAGGGCCACGGCAAGGTCGTCCACATGCACGCCTGGCTGGAAGGCCTGGGCCGGCCGTTCACCACATTCGAGCGCAGTTACTTCTACAGCGATTCGCACAACGACATCCCGCTGCTGTCCGTGGTCTCGCACCCGGTGGCGACGAACCCGAGCACCCGACTGGCCCAACACGCTAGCGCCCTCGGCTGGCCTTTACTCCATCTGTTCAATGATTAAAAAATTCATCCGCAAGATCCTTGGCGTGAAAGACGAGCGCGACCCCACCCAACCCGTGATCCTGGGCGCGGAAGAGCACGGCATCGACCCGAGGCTGCTGTCGCCGAACGCGGTGCGCGTCACCCAGACCCTGCAGGAAGCCGGCTTCAAGGCCTTCGTGGTCGGCGGCGCCGTGCGCGACCTGCTGCTGGGCGTGAAGCCGAAAGACTTCGACATCGCCACCGACGCCACGCCGGAAGAAGTCAAAAAGCTGTTCCGCCGCGCCTTCATCATCGGCCGCCGCTTCCAGATCGTGCACGTGATGTTCGGCCAGGAGCTGCTGGAGGTGACCACCTTCCGCGGCAACGCCGTCAACAACAACGCGCCGAAGGACGAGCATGGCCGGGTCCTGCGCGACAATAACTTCGGTCCGCAGCACGAAGACGCCGAGCGGCGCGACTTCACCATCAACGCCATGTACTACGACCCGGCCACGCAGTCGGTGCTCGACTACCATGGCGGCATCCAGGACATCCGCGACAAGGTCCTGCGCATCATCGGCCAGCCGGAAGCGCGCTACCGCGAAGACCCGGTGCGCATGCTGCGCGTGGTGCGCTTTGCCGCCAAGCTGCAATTCACGATCGAGCCGGCGACCCGCGCGCCGATCCCGGTGATGGCGCCGCTGATCAACAACGTGCCGGCCGCACGCGTGTTCGACGAAATGCTCAAGCTGCTCCAGTCCGGCCATTCGCTGGCTTGCCTGAAGGAGCTGCGCGCCGCCGGCCTGCATCACGGCCTGCTGCCGCTGCTGGACGTGGTGCTGGAACAGCCGATCGGCATGAAGTTCGTGACCCTGGCGCTGGAATCGACCGACGCCCGCGTCAAGGCCGGCAAGGGCGTCTCCGCCGGATTCCTGTTCGCTTCCCTGCTGTGGCACCAGGTGCTGGAAAAGTGGAACGCCTACCGCGCCGCCGGCGAACAGGCGATCCCGGCCCTGCACCTGGCCGCCGACGACGTGCTCGACAACCAGACCGACAGCCTGGCCCTGCAGCGCCGCATCGCCACCGACATGCGCGACATCTGGGCGATGCAGCCGCGCTTCGAACGCCGCACCGGCAAGTCGCCTTATAAACTGCTGGAGCACCCGCGCTTCCGCGCCGGCTTCGACTTCCTGCTGCTGCGCTGCGAATCGGGCGAGCTCGATGCGGAACTGGGTAACTGGTGGGCCACCTTCTACGCCGGCGACATCGCCGAGCGCGAGCGCCTGATCACGACCGCCCGCGAACCGGCTGGCGGCGACAAGAAGAAGCGTCCGCGCCGCCGCGGCCCGCGCAAGACCGGCGACGAGGGCGCAGCGCAGCTGGATGGCGGCGCACAGCAAGCCGCTGCAAGTCCGGACGACGAATGACGGCCTGGGTCGGCATCGGCGCCAACCTGGGCGATGCCCAGGCCAACGTCCTCGACGCGCTGGAACGCCTGACCTGGACGCCGGGCGTGCGCCTGCTGCGCGCCTCCTCGCTGTACCGCACCGCGCCCATCGATTCCTCGGGCGACGATTACATCAACGCGGTGGCCGAAGTCGATACCTCGCTGAGCGCCCGCGCCCTGCTGGCCGCGCTGCACGGCATCGAGCAGGCCCACGGCCGCGAACGGCCCTACCGCAACGCCCCGCGCACCCTCGACCTCGATCTGCTGCTGTATGACGACGAGGTCATCGCTGACGCGCCAGCGCTCCTTGTGCCGCATCCGCGCATGCACGAGCGCGCCTTCGTGCTGGCGCCGCTGGCGGAACTGGCGCCCGCACTGCAGATTCCCGGCCGCGGCCGCGTCGCCGAGCTGTTGCCGCTGGTTGCGGACCAGGCCATCGAAAAGCTGCGCTAGCTTCAGCTGAATTCAGCTGAGCGAGACGGCCCAGAGGCAGGGCAGGAGCGCGAGCGGCATCACCACCGCGCCGACTTTCAGGAATTGCCAAAAGCCGACCTCGATCCCCTCGCGCCGCAGGACGGTGAGCCAGAGGACGGTCGCCAGCGAGCCGGTGACAGACAGGTTGGGGCCGAGATTGATGCCGATGAGGGTCGCGGCGGTGACGTTCGGCGTTGCGTGGCTGGCCGCCATGGTCGCGCCGGCGATCAGCCCGGCGGGCAGATTGTTCGCGATGTTCGACACCAGCGCCGTGGCAATGCCGGCGGCCCAGGCGCTCCACTGCGGCGCCGTCGCCTGCAGCTGTTCCAGCATCCGCGCCAGCGCGTCGGCAACGCCGATCTTCGTCAGCGCCGCCACCAGCACGAACAAGCCTCCTACCAGCGGGAGCACCGACCACGACATCTCGCGCGCCGCGCTCAGCGCCGCCGGGCGCGCACGCAGGAACACGACCACGAAGGTGGCGAGGCCGGCGGCGAAGCTCGGCCAGCCCAGGTCGATCCCGCGGCTCGAGGCGACCAGCAGCAGCACGGCCATCAGCCCGATCCCGCAGGCCACGGTTTTCGCGTCCCGCGACAGGGGCGGCACCGCGGCCTCCTCACTCAGGCGCAGTGTCAAGTCGCTGCGCTGGGTCCAGTACAAGGCGGCGAAGGTGACGGCGATCGCGATCGCGGAAGGCAGCAGGAACAGCCGGAGCCAGTCCAGCAGCGCTGGCATCCTGCTGGCGTAGACCACCAGGTTGGCGGGATTGGAAACGGGCAGGACAAAGCTCGCGGCATTCGCAATCAGCGCGCAGGCGAACAGATGGGGAAGCGGACGTTCGAGCTTTGCAGCCCGCGCCGCCGCCAGCACCGCGGGCGTCAGCACGACTGCGGTCGCATCGTTCGACATGAAGGTCGTGACGACGATGCCGACCGCGTACACGATGCAGAACAGCCGCCTGGCGGATCCCCTGGCCCAGCCCACCGCGTGCGCCGCGATCCAGTCGAACAGGCCGGTGATGCGCGCCATCTCGGCAATCAGCATCATCCCGATCAGGAACAGGTACACATCCGTGCCCTGCCCGACCGCGCGCGCCAGCTCGGCCATGCCTACCTGGCCGGTCAGCAGCAGGAGCAGCGCCCCCAGGACCGCCCACCATGCTTCCGCAACCCTGAACGGCCGGACCAGCACGCCGGCAGTGGACAGCAGGGCGATCGGCAAAACCACGGCGGGGGAGAGCTGAAGCTGTAACATCGGGGTGGCCTGAGTTGGGGTAAGGCATTGTACTGGGTCAAGCCGCCGGCAGCCGCGCAAAAATCCCGCAGTGGCATTACACTACGCCGTCGGCGCGCCATGGCTGCCGCCGGCAGGCTATTTTTACGATCTACAAAGGAAAAACATGAGCGGATATTTGCAGGGCAAGGACATGGCGGCACCGGGTCAGGACAGCGGCGCGCAAACGCCCTCGCCCGCACCGGCGAAACCTGTCTCGATGGCCGTGACCATTCCCTCGCTGCGCGCAATGCGTGCGGCCGGCCAGAAGATCGCCATGCTCACCTGCTATGACGCCAGCTTCGCCGCGCTGATGGACCGCTGCGGCGTCGAGATCCTCTTGATTGGCGACTCGCTCGGCATGGTCTGCGCCGGCTACGATTCGACCCTGCCGGTGACGGTGGCGGACGTGGCCTACCACACGGCCTCGGTGGTCCGCGGCCGCAAGAACGCACTGGTGCTGGCCGACCTCCCCTTCGGCAGCTACGGCACCAAGGAGCAGGCCTACGACAGCTGCGCGACCCTGATGCGCGCCGGCGCCCAGATGATCAAGATCGAAGGCGGCGCCTGGCTGGCCGAAACCGTGCGCTTCCTGGTCGAGCGCGGCATTCCGGTGTGCGCCCACATCGGCCTGACCCCGCAGTTTGTCCACCAGCTGGGCGGCTACAAGGTCCAGGGCAAGACCAGCGAAGGCGCGGACCAGCTCAAGCGCGACGCCATGGCGCTGCAGGATGCCGGCGCCGCCATCGTGCTGCTGGAAGCCGTGCCGGCTGCATTGGGAAAGGAAGTGACGGAGATGCTGCAGGTGCCGACCATCGGCATCGGCGCCGGTCCCGACTGCACCGGCCAGGTGCTGGTGATGCACGACCTGCTGGGCGTCTTCCCGGGCCGCAAGGCGCGCTTCGTGAAGAACTTCATGGACGGCCAGACCAGCATCGACGCCGCCGTCTCGGCCTACGTGGCCGCGGTGAAGGACGGCAGCTTCCCGGCGCCGGAACACTGCTTCTGAAACCGGAGGGTGGCATGGAGACTTCTTCGACGACCACCCGACTGTTCCTGGCGTTGTGGCCGGATCCGGCCATTCGCCACCAGTTGAAGGCATGGCGCGACCTGTGGCAGTGGCCGCGTAGCGCCTCTCCCGTCCACACGGACAAGCTGCACATGACCCTGCACTTCCTCGGCAACCAGCCGGCCGAGTCGCTGCCCGCCCTGCTCGACGGCCTGGCGGTGCCGATGTCGCCGTTCCGGCTGCAGCTGGGCGTGGCCGAGTTGTGGCATAACGGGATTGCGGTGCTGGCGCCTTTGTCGGTGCCTTCCGAGCTGCTGGATCTGCATGCGGCGTTGTCGGGCGCTTTGCCCGGCGTCGGGTTGCAGCCGGAGGCGCGGGCTTATCGGCCGCATGTGACCATGGCGCGGCGGGCGCGTGGGGTGGAGGTGCCGCAGGGTGGCCCGGTCATCGACTGGCAGGTCGATCACTACACGCTGGTTGAATCGAAGACCGGCGATGGCAGCGGTTATACCGTCTTGCGAGAATACCGATAAAAATACTGCGTGGGCATGGGGTGCCCACCCTACCGATATGCGTAGGGTGGGCTCACCGAGCCCACGTCTCACATTATCGCTTCACTGCTTTACGATGCGGGCGTTGACTGCGATGACAATCCCTGAAATCGACAACACCCCCAGCGCCACCGCGATATTCGTGTGCGCCGCAATGGACCCCAGCAGCGGCGGCGCCAGCAGCAGGCCCGCGTAGCCGAGCGTCGCCACCGTCGCCAGCCCGCCGCCGGCCGACATGCCCGGCGTGCGCGCCGCCGCCGAGAAGATCAGCGGCACCACGTTCGCCGCCGACAGGCCGATCAACGCAAACCCGCAGGCCGACAGCACGAAGTGGGTGCTCAGCACCGCCAGCATCAGGCCGCAGAACATGCCCAGGCCACCCAGCACCATCACCCGCATCGCGCCGAAGCGCAGCACCAGGCGGTCGCCCGCGAAGCGGCAGGCCGCCATCGCAATCGAGAAGGCCGAATAGCCCAGCGCCGCGGATGCCGGGTCGGCTTTGGTGCGTTCGGTCAGCAGCAGCGCGCTCCAGTCGACCAGCGCGCCTTCCACCGCAAAGCACAGCATGCCGAGCAGGCCGAGGAAAAGCGCCGGTCCGCGCGGCAGGGCGAAATGGCTTTCGTGCTTAGCTGGCGCTACCTTCAGCACGAAAGGCGCGCACGCGGCCACCGCGACGGCGATGACGATACCTGCCATCAGGGCGCCGCGGCCGTCGCCCAGCCCGGCGCGGATCAGCAGACCGCCCAGTGCCGCGCCGAGCAGCCCGCCCAGGCTGAAGAAGCCGTGGAAGGACGACATGGTCGGCACGCCGCGCGCGGTCTCGACCTCGCTGGCATTGGCATTCATCGACACGTCCAGCACGCCGTTGCTGGCGCCGAAAGCGAAGGCCGCCAGGAACAGCACGCTCAAGCCGTCGACGTTCATCAGCAGCGCCGTGGTGATCGAGAACAGCCAGGCGCTGGCTAAAGCGACCGTGCGCGTGCCCCACTTCCCTGCCAGCCAGCCCGACAGGGGCATGGCCGCGATCGCGCCGCCGGCAATCGTCAGCAGCAGGAAGCCGAGCGCGCCGGTGTCGATGCCGGCGCGCGCCTGCACCAGCGGCACGTGCGCCGCCCACAGGCCGATGCCGGCGCCGTTCAGCAGGAAGATGGTGGAGATGGCCCAGCGCGCCCGGTTGATGGCGCCGGTGCTTGCGGTGGCGGGTTGCAGGTGTTCGGCCGGTTTCATGCTTTGACTTTCGCTGCGAGTTTGATGTCGGGGGTGGGGTCGAGCTGGCGCAGGCGCTCCAGCACCTCGGGCGGGCAGTCGGCTTCCAGCACCAGCTGGTCGGCTTCCTGCAGCGGCGCGATCAGGAAAGGCGCCGGCGCTTCCAGGCGTTCGTTGAGCACGGCCACCACACGGCGGCTGGCGGCGGCCAGCATGGCCTGCTTGACGGCGGCTTCCTCGGCGTCGCTGGCGCCCAGGCCGCGGTCGGCCTCGACGCTGCAGACGCCGACCACCGCCAGGTTCACGCGCAGCCGGCGGATGGCGTCGACGGTATGCGCGCCCAGCACGGCGCCGGCATGGCCCGCGTAGATCCCTCCCAGCAGCATGACCTTGGTCTTGCGCAGCTCGCCGAGCGCCAGCGCGATCTGCGGGCTGTTGGTGATGACGGCGGCGGCGCGGCCGTCGTCTAACAGGCGGGTGAAGGCCAGGTTAGTGGTGCCGGCGTCGACCAGCACGGTGTCGCCAGGACGTACGGCATCGACCAGGGCCTGCGCCAGCATCGCCTTGCGCGCACCGGCATCGTCGAGGCGCTGGCCGAAACTGGGCTCGGCCCGCGTGCGCCGCATTGCGCCGCCGTGCACCCGGCGCAGCAGGCCGACCGCGTCGAGGTCGCGCAGGTCGCGCCGTATCGTGTCCTCCGAGGTCTGGAAACGCAGCGCCAGCTCGGCCGCCAGCACCTTGCCCTGTTGGTCCACCATGTCGACGATTTGCTGTCGACGCTCTTCTGCCAGTTGCATGCATGACCTCGCTTATTCGATGCTCGCCAATTTACACGTTTACGAACAAACCGGCAAATACGTGCATTAATATTGCGATTTCAGGCACATAACGTATGCATATTGGCAACAAAATCGATCCGGATAGTTGGTTGGTCACCTGTTCGTTGTTACACTCGGACAATAAATAAATACATAACGCTATGGACAAGTCCGCTTTTATCCTGATCGTCGACGACTACCTGCTGATCCGCACCGCGGTGCGCCAGGTGCTGACCGAACTCGGCTTCATCAACATCTTCCAGGCCGAGAACGGCAAGACGGCGCAGGACCTGATGCGCAAGCAGCAGATCGACATCGTGATCGGCGACTGGAGCATGCCGGTCATGAGCGGCCTCGAACTCTTGAGCTGGATGCGCAGGGACGCGCGCTACGCCAGGACGCCGTACATGATGCTGACCGCCGAGTCGAACCCGGCCTCGGTGCGCAGCGCGCTGCAAGCGGGCGTCAACGCCTACATGATCAAGCCTTTCACGGTGCACAGCTTCGCCAGCAAGTTCATGGCGATGATCGGCGCGCCACAAGAGGCGCCGGCTTCGCCGTTCGCGCGTACGGCCACGAAGCCGGCGTCCACATCGACGGCTCCTGCCCCTGCCGCGCCACCGGCCGCGCTGGCCGCATCGCCCGATACCGGCGCCCACGTGATCGGCCTGCAGCAGCCGCTGGCCGAGCGCATCAGGAAGAGCACGGTGCTGATCGTCGACGACGTGCCGACGAATATCGAGATCCTGGCCGGCGCCTTGAAGGACGAGTATGCGATCAAGGTGGCGATCAGCGGCCGCAAGGCGATCGAGATCGCCGACAGCTTCCAGGTCGACCTGATCCTGCTGGACATCATGATGCCGGTGATGGACGGCTTCGAAACCTGCCGCCAGCTCAAGGCGAATCCGAAGACGGCCGGCATCCCGATCATCTTCCTGTCCGCGAAGGATGCCGTCGACGACGTGGTGAGCGGCCTGCGCCTGGGCGCGGTCGACTACGTATCGAAACCGGCCGACCCGACCATCCTGAAGGCGCGCATCGCGACCCACCTTCTGCTTTCCGCAGCCACCGCCGATTTACGACGCCAGAACGATCTTCTGGTCGAGAACGCGCACCTGCGCGAAGACGTGGAAAGGATGACGCGCCACGACCTGAAAAGCCCGCTGGCCGTGGCCCTGCATGCCAGCCAGGCCTTGCAGGACAGCCCCTTGAACGAGGGTCAGCTCGAGCACGCGCGCATGATCGAGATGGCGGCGGATAACGCCCTCGAGATGATCAACCGCACGCTCGACATCTACCGCATGGAAAAGGGCGAGTACCAGCCGGCGCTGCAGGCTTTCGACCTTGGCGCCCTGCTCCAGCGCGTGGCCCGGCAGACCCAGCTCGCGTTCGCGCCGAACCGCATCGAGATACGCTTCGCCGCACCCGGCGACACGGTCTGCCTGGGCGAGCCGCTGCTGTGCTACTCGATGTTCTCGAACGCCTTCAAGAACGCGGCCGAAGCCTCGCCGGAAGGCGGCACGATCAAGGTCGACGTCGCGCCGGGCTACGGCAGTCTGCACGTGGTGATCGACAACGAGGGCGAGGTGCCGCTGACCATGCGCGGGCGCTTCTTCGAGAAGTACGCGACGGCGGACAAGGAGGATGGGTCCGGACTCGGTACCTACTCCATCAGGCTGATGGCCGAGGTGCAGGGCGGTGGGGCGGCGATGGATACCGGGGATGGGCATACCCGGCTGACGATTACGCTGCCCTGCGTTTGAGGCTTACACCAGCAGCATCAGGTGTTCCCTTTCCCAGCTGCTGATCACCCGCGAAAACGTCGCAAACTCCAGCTCCTTTACCTCGCAAAAGGCCTCGACAAACAAAGGCCCCAGCATCGCCGACAAGGCCCTGCACCCGCGCAGCTGGAAGATCGCATCTTCCAGGTTGCGCGGCAACTCGCCATGCACGTGCTCGGCGCTCTCCGCAGTCGGCGGCGCCGGCTGCAATCCCTCCATCATGCCGAGCAGGCCGCAGGCCAGGGTTGCGGCCATGGCCAGGTAGGGGTTCACGTCCACGCCCGGCACGCGGTTCTCGACCCGGCGGTTGCCGGGCGCGGAATTCGGCACGCGGATGCCGCAGGTGCGGTTGTCGTAGCCCCAGTGCACATTCATCGGCGCCGACTGGAAGCGCGACAGGCGGCGATAGGAATTGACATGGGGCGCGAACAATAAGGTGGCCGGAGGCACGTATTTTTCCAGCCCGCCGATGAATTGACGAAACAGCACACTCTCGCTGCCGTCCGAGTTCGAGAAAATGTTGCGGCCGCTAATCCGCTCGACCACGCTCTGATGCACGTGCATCGCGCTGCCCGGCTCGGTTTCCATCGGCTTGGCCATGAAGGTGGCGAAGATGCCGTGACGCAGGGCCGTCTCGCGCACCGCGCGCTTGAACAGGAACACGCGGTCGGCCAGCTCGAGCGCGTCGCCATGCGTGAAATTGATTTCCATCTGGCCCGCGCCGGCTTCGTGGATCAGGGTCTCGACGCCCAGCTCGTGCTGCTTGCAGAAGGCGGACAGTTCCAGGAAGAAGGGATCGAAGTCGTTGACCGCGTCGATCGAATAGGATTGCCGGCCCTGCTCCGTGAAACCGCTGCGGCCCATCGGCGGGCTCAGGGGTTCGTGCGGATTGGTGTTGCGCGCGACCAGGTAGAACTCCATCTCGGGCGCCACCACCGGCTGCCAGCCGCGTTCGTGGTACTTGTCCAGCACCCGCCGCAGCACCGCACGCGGCGCCAGGGCGACCGGGCTGCCGTCGAAGTTCTGGCAATCGTGGATCACGCAGGCAACCCGCTCGGTGGCCCAGGGCACGACGCGGATCGTGGCCGGGTCCGGCACGCAGACCATGTCGGGGTCGATCGGACCGACGTAGGGCGTGTTGTTCGGCTGCTCGCCGTGGACCGTATTCAGCAGCACGCTCTTGGGCAGGCGCATGTGCTCGCCGGACAGGAACAGGTCTTTCGGGAGGATCTTGCCGCGGGCAATGCCGGTCATGTCCGCGATGACGCACTCCACCTCGTGGATGTTGTGGTCACGTAGAAAATCGCGCATGTCCCCGCTGATTGCTTCGGCCATCTTTCTCCTCGATTGACCCGGCAAAGTCACTCAGTGCAGCTGACTCAGTGAAGGCCAATATAGCACCGGCCTGTCAGGCGCCGCGCGCCGGTGCGCCGTACCGGCATGCCTGTGCCCCAAATCCCCGCAGTTCGTTGCACGGAATCCGCAGTTGGCGTCATCGATGTCCCCGTGGTCCGCGTTCTGGGCCATACTTTCCATTATGGAACTGCAAACACCCCATGACATCCCGACCGGCCGCATGTGGCGCCTGTATGCCATCGGCTGGCTCGTCTACCTGTGCATCCTGTTCTTTGCCGTGCAGCTGGACGAACTGCGGAAAGGACATTTCAATTGGCGCAACAGCGGCGACGTCCTCTGGAGCACGCCGCAAGCCTTCTTCCTGGCGCTGATCTGGCCGCTGAGCGGCTGGATGGAGCGGCGGCGCCTGCCGATGCCGTTGGTGTTCGTGTTCCATATACTCGGCGGCGCTACTTACGGCATCGGCTCCTACTGGCTGCTGTCGACGATGATCGACACCGCGCGGCCCTTGTCCTGGTATGTCTGGCCGGTGATGTACAGCATGATGACCTATGTCGTGATCGCCGCGATCTTCCAGACGGTCCGCATGAGTCATGCCCGCCAGCGCCAGGCCCTCGCCATCCAGCAGGCCCACACCCTGCTGGTCGCCTCCGAGCTCAACGCGCTGCGCAACAAGCTGAACCCGCACTTCCTGTTCAACACCCTGCACTCGATCATCGCGCTGACGCGCCGCAATCCCGAAGCCGCCGAGACCGCTCTGTTCCAGTTCTCCGACATGCTGCGCTACGTGCTCGACACCGAAAAAAGCGGCAGCGACCGCGTCACGCTCGACGACGAGCTGCGCTTCGTGCGCGACTACCTCGAACTGGAAAGCCTGCGCCTCGGATCGCGCCTGAAGATCGAGTGGGAACTCGACGACGATGCGGCCGGCCTGCCGCTGCCGGCGCTGTCGCTGCAGCCGCTGGTCGAGAACAGCATCAAACATGCCTTCAATCCGCACAGCCGCCCCGGCCTGCTGCGCATCCGCACCCGCGTCGACGATGCGGCCCGGCTTCTGACCATGACCGTCGATGACGATGGTCCCGGCGCAGACCCCGCCGCCGTCCAGCAGTCGAACGGCCTGGGACTGCGCACCATCGAGCGCCGCCTGCAGCTCGAATACGGCGCCAAAGGCGAGCTGACGATCACGACTGCGCCTGGCGCCGGCTTCACGGCCACGATGGCGATCCCCCTCGAATCCCACTGACAAAGCACATGGACACGAAAACCGTATTCATCGCCGAGGACGAACCGCTGGCCCGCGACCTGCTGCGCGACGCCATCTACGCCCACCCTGCCCTGCGCCTGGCGGGCGAAGCCGGCGACGGCGCCACCGCCCTCGCGCAGATCGAACGCATCCGCCCGGACGTGGTCTTCATGGATATCCAAATGCCGGAAATGACCGGCCTGGAGGTGCTGCGCCGCCTCAGCTGCACGCCCGACATCGTGTTCACCACTGCCTACGACCAGTACGCGGTGACGGCCTTCGAACTGAACGCGGTCGACTACCTGCTCAAACCTTTTACGCGGGCCCGCTTCGATGCCGCCGTGGCGCGTCTGCTGGAGTCGCCGGTGCCGCCGCGCGCGATCGTCGACGCCGCTTTGGAACAGGCGACACAGCGCGCGCCGGGAAAGCTGGAACGCATCCTGGTGCGCGACCGCGGCCGCATCTTCCCGCTGTCGCTGAACGAGATCGAATACCTGAAGGCCGATTCGAAGTACACGGCCATCGCCGCGCGCGGCCAGACCTTCCTGGTCCGCATCGGCATCTCCGAACTGGAGGTGCAGCTCGATCCGACCCGCTTCATCCGCGTGCACCGCTCGGCGCTGGTGAACCTGGATTTCGTCGACTCGATGCGGGCCGACGAGCAGTCGCAGCTGATAATACAGATGCGCGATGGCGTGGTGCTGACGGCGAGCCGGGAGGCGTCGAAGGTTTTGCGGGAGATGGCGATTTAACTTGAGAGGAAAAGATGAAGAAAATACCAGGCTGTCTTGCCTTTGCACTCGCACTGGTCACTGCCCCTGCTTGGACAAGCGCGGCACCGAAGGACCCGGTCTTCCGGGGCGAGTACTTCTATAACTTCGAAAATTCCTATCTGACGCCCGATGGAAAAAACGAAGCCTGGTGCATCAACAGCGATATGTCGAAAGCGATGCTCCCCGCTGACAGCCGCGGGGGGCGCTGGGGCACGACCTACGTCGTCGTTCGCGGCAAGCTCGGCCCGGAGGGAAGCTATGGCGGCATGGGCCGCTGCAAGCGCGTGTTGGAAGTTACCGAAATACTCGAGGTGAAAAACAAGCGCGGACGTTGACGCTCAAAGCTGTATCCACGTCGTCTTCAGCTCCGTGTACTTGTCGAACGCGTGCAGCGACTTGTCCCGCCCATTCCCCGACTGTTTATAGCCGCCGAAGGGCACCGTAATATCGTCGCTGTCGTACTGGTTCACGTGCACGGTGCCCGCCCGCAGCCGGCGCGCCGTGCGGATCGCCTTGCTCATGTCGGCCGTCCACACTGCCGCCGCCAGACCATAGGGCGTGCTGTTCGCCTGCCGCACCGCCTCGTCCAGATCGGTAAACGACAGCACGGATAAAACCGGCCCGAAGATCTCCTCGCGCGCAATCCGCATCGACGCGTCGACGCCATCGAACAAAGTCGGCTCGATGTACAGGCCGCCCGTCTCCGCACGCGCGGCGCGTCCGCCCGCCAGCAGGCGCGCACCCGCTGCCTTGCCATCTTCGATATAGCCGAGCACCGTCTTCATCTGGATGCCGTCGACGATGGCGCCCATCACGGTGTCCGGGTCGAGCGGATCGCCCGGCGCGTACTTCGGCATCATCGCCAGCGCCTTGTCGAGGAAGGCTTCGCGGATCGATTCCTCGACGAACAGGCGCGACGGCGCATTGCAGCTCTCGCCCTGGTTGAAATAGATGGAGCCGATCGCGCCGGCCACCGCCACATCCAGGTCCGGGCAGTCGGCGCAGACGATGTTCGCCGATTTGCCGCCCAGTTCCGTCCACGCGCGTTTCAAGTTCGACTGCCCGGCCATCTGCAGGATCTGCTTGCCGACGCGGGTCGACCCCGTGAAGGCGATGCAGTCGACGTCCATGTGCAGGCCGAGGGCCTTGCCGGCCTCGTCGCCGTAGCCCGGCAGGACGTTGAACACGCCTTCCGGCACGCCGGCCTCCAGCGCCAGTTCGGCCAGGCGCAGGGAGCTCAGCGGCGCCTTTTCCGACGGTTTCAGGATCAGGCTGTTGCCGGCGGCGAGGGCCGGACCAATCTTCCAGGCCGCCATCAGCATCGGGTAATTCCAGGGAATGATGGCCGCCACCACACCGACCGGCTCGCGCTGGATCAGCGCCAGGCTGTCCTGGGCGGTGGGCGCAACTTCGTCGTAGATCTTGTCGATGGCCTCGCCATACCAGCGGATGCAGTTCTGGGCCAGTTGCACGTCGACGCTGCGGCTGTAGCGGATCGGCTTGCCCATGTCGAGCGTCTCCAGCAGGGCCAGCTCGTCCTTGTGCGCCAGCATCAGGTCGGCTAAGCGGGTCAGGGTGCGCTTGCGCTCGGCGGGTGCTTTGTTCGACCAGCGCCCGTCCTCGAAGGCGGCGCGGGCGCTGTGCACGGCCAGGTCGACGTCGGATTCGGTGCAGCGCGCGACGTCGCCGAGCTTGCGTCCGTCGATGGGTGAGATACAGTCGAAGCGGGCGCCGGACACCGCGTCGACGCGCTTGCCGTCGACCACCGCCCGGCCATCGATCTGCACCGTTTTGGAACGTTCATGCCAGGATTCTGAAGCCATAATGTCTCCTTCTGGATGCATTGACGTTGTCCAGTCGATACTAGCAAACAAAATCGATCCCATCGCCGATTTCTGCCGCTATAATCGCGAATTTTTCCCGCCCGAAATTCCTCTTTCGCCCGGAGCACTCATACTGTGAATACCATCCTGATTACCTCTGTCGTGCTCTACCTGCTGGGCACCCTGGGCCTGGGCATGTGGGCCGGCACGAGGATCAAGAACACGTCCGACTTTGCCGTGGCCGGCCGCAGCCTGCCGCTGATCATGGTGATCACGACCACCTTCGCGACCTGGTTCGGCGCCGAGACCGTGATGGGCATTCCGGCCCGCTTCGTGCAGGGCGGCCTGAACGGGCTGGTCGAGGACCCCTTCGGCGCCGGCACTTGCCTGATCCTGGTCGGCCTGTTCTTCGCGGCGCGCCTCTACAAGCTCAACCTGTTAACGATTGGCGACTACTACCGCGCACGCTACGGCAAGGGTATCGAGGTGTTCTGCTCGGTCGCGATCATCCTGTCCTACCTCGGCTGGGTGGCGGCGCAGATCACGGCGCTGGGCCTGGTGTTCTCGGTGCTGACCGGCGGTGCAATGTCCGAGACCGCCGGCATGATCGTCGGCACCCTGGCCGTGCTGATCTACGTGGTGGTCGGCGGTTTCCTGGCGGTGGCGATCACCGACTTCATCCAGATGATCGTGCTGGTGGTGGGCATGTCCATCATCGCTTTCTTCTCGTCGGAACTGGCCGGCGGCACCGGCGTCGTGCTGAAGATGGTGCAGCAGAAGGACCTGTGGAATTTCCTGCCGCAGGCGAAGTTCACCGACATCGCCTTCTTCGTCGGCGCGGCCGTGACGATGATGCTGGGCTCGATCCCGCAACAGGACGTGTTCCAGCGCGTGATGTCGGCCAAGAACGCGCCGACCGCGCGCGCCGGCGCCGTGATCGGCGGCGCCAGCTACATCCTGTTCGCCTTCGTGCCGATGTTCATCGTCGCCTGCGCCGTGATCGTGATGGGCAACGATGCGATGGAGCTGGCCAAGAGCGACTACCAGCGCGTGCTGCCGACCTTCGTGATGACGAAGATGCCGCTGATTATGCAGATCCTGTTCTTCGGCGCGCTTCTGTCGGCGATCAAGAGCACGTCGTCGGCCACGCTGCTGGCGCCGTCGACCAGCTTCACCGAGAACATCCTCAAGAACCTGCGCCCGGGCATGAGCGACCGCCAGCAGCTGTTCGCCATGCGCGTCACCATCGTCGTGTTTGCGGCCCTGGTGCTGACCTACGCGATCGCGATGAAGGGCACCTCGATCTATGAGCTGGTGTCCTCGGCCTACCAGGTGACCCTGGTCGGCGCCTTCGTGCCGCTGGTGATGGGCCTGTACTGGAAGCGCGCCACCACCCAGGGCGCGATCCTGTCGATCGCGGCCGGCATCGCGGTCTGGATCGCGTTCTTCCCGCAGCTGTCGACGCTGGGCGAACGCTTCCCGGGCCAGCTGGCCGGCCTGCTGGCGGCCTTCATCGGCATGTTCGTGGGTTCGCTGGCGCCGCAGGTTTTGAAGAACCGTCACGAGCCGCACAAGACAGCGCTGAGCATGTAAGGTGGCGTGGGCACCCCGTGCCCACGTTAGATCCATCCCCTCGCCTGTACATCTTCCAGGGTCAGATCCAGGCAGTACCGGATCCGCTCCACCATCTCATCGATCTGCGCCGTCGTCATCACCAGCGGCGGCGCCACGATCATCCTGTCCCCCACCGCGCGCATGATCACGCCGTTGTCGAACATGTGGGCGCGGCACAGCATCCCCACTGCCTGCTCGCGCGGGAAGGCTTCGCTATCGTGTACCGTCGCGCCCTTGCGACGCACCAGGTTCAGCGCCGCCGCCATGCCCATGCTCTCCGCGTGCCCGACTAGCGGGTGCGCAGCGAGCGATGCAAACGCGGCGCGCAGGTGCGACCCGGTCGAAAGCAGAACGCGCTCGACCAGTCTTTCGTCTTCCATGATCCTCAGGTTCTCCAGCGCCGCGGCGCAGGCGACCGGATGGCCGGAATAGGTGAAGCCGTGATTGAAGTCGCCGCCCTTCTCGACCAGCGTGTGCGCGACCCGTGAGCCCACCAGCACCCCGCCCAGCGGCACATAGCCGGAGGTGACGCCCTTGGCAAAGGCGATCAGGTCGGGCCTGAAACCCATCATCTGGCAGCCGAACCAGGTGCCCAGGCGCCCGAAACCGCAGATCACTTCGTCGGACACCAGCAGCACGCCGTACTTGTCGCAGATGCGCTGGATCTCGGGCCAGTAGGTCGGCGGCGGGATGATCACGCCGCCCGCGCCCTGCACCGGCTCGCCGATGAAGGCGGCGACGTTTTCCGGCCCGAGTTCGAGGATCTTCTCTTCCAGCCAGCCGGCAGCGCGCAGGCCGAATTCGGCCTCGCTCATGCCGCGTCCATGCTCGGCAAAGCTGGGCTGGCCGATGTGGTGGATGCCGGGGATCGGCAGCGCGCCCTGCGCATGCATGCCGGCCATGCCGCCCAGCGAGGCCCCTGCCACCGTGCTGCCGTGGTAGGCGTTGTGGCGGCTGATGATGGCCTGGCGCTGCGGCTGCCCCATCAGCTGCCAGTAGCGCCACACCATGCGCACGATGGTGTCGTTGGCTTCCGAGCCGGAGCCGGTAAAGAACACGTGGTTGAAACCCCCACCGATACCCTGCGCGAGTTCCACCAGACGCGCCGCCAGCAGCACTGCCGGCACGTTGGTCGTGTTGAAGAAGCTGTTATAGAAAGGCAGCGTGTCCATCTGCCTGGCCACGGCCTGCGTCATGCTGGCGCGCCCATAGCCCACGTTCACGCACCACAGGCCCGACATGCCGTCGATGACCTTGTGGCCGTTCGAATCCCACAGGTAGATGCCGTCCCCGCGCACCATCACGCGCGCGCCGCGCTCGCGCAGCGCACCGTGGTCGGTGAAGGGATGCAGGTAATGCGCGCTGTCGAGCTGCTGCAGCGCGCGCGTATCGAAGCTTGTTGCGTCAAGGCCTGGAGTATCGACCTCCAGGACCGGCGCGAGCATGTCGCCCGCAATGATGTCGCTTGCCATGATCAGGAACTCCCATCGTCGTTGGACTCTCTTGGTGATTGGTTTTTTATACGTGCAGCAGCAGGTGCTCGCGCTCCCACGGGCTGATCACGGTCATGAACTCCTGGTGCTCGAGTTCCTTGACCGCGGAATAGACGTCGATGAAGCGCTCGCCCAGGATGTCGCGCAGGCGGTCTTCCTTGCGCAGGAGACTCAGCGCTTCCGGCAGGCCCTGCGGCAGTTCGACCGCCATCTTGTAGGCGCTGCCTTCGACCATCGGGGTCGGCTCCAGCTGTTCCTGGATGCCGAGGTAGCCGCAGGCCAGGGTCACGGCCAGGGCCAGGTACGGGTTGGCGTCGGCGCCGATCACGCGGTTCTCGACGCGGCGGTCCTGCGAGCCCGACACCGGCACGCGGATGCCGACCGTGCGGTTGTCGATGCCCCATTGCAGGTTGATCGGCGCGGCCGTGCGGCGCACGATGCGGCGGTAGGAGTTCACGTAGGGTGCGACGATCGCCATCGCCGACGGCATGTACTTCTGCAGGCCGCCCACATACCAGCGGAACAGGTCGGACGGCGAACCGTCCTCGTTGCTGAAGATGTTGCGGCCGGTCTCGCCGTCGACCACGCTCTGGTGCACGTGCATCGCCGAACCCGGCTCACCGGCCATCGGCTTGGCCATGAAGGTGGCGTACATGTCGTGCTTGAGCGCGGCTTCGCGCAGGGTGCGCTTGAAATAGAAGACTTTATCCGCCAGCCCCAGCGGCTCGCCGTGCTGGAAGTTGATCTCCATCTGGCCGGCGCCGATCTCGTGGATCAGCGTGTCGACGTCCAGGCCCATCATGTCGCAGTAGTCGTAGATGTCTTCGAACAGCGGATCGAATTCGTTGACGGCGTCGATACTGTAGACCTGGCGGCTGGTCTCGGAACGGCCGCTGCGGCCGATCGGCGCGGCCAGCGGCAGGTCGGGGTCGATATTCTTGGCGGTCAGATAAAACTCGAGCTCCGGCGCCACCAGCGGCTTCCAGCCCTTCTGCGTGTAGAGCTTCAGCACACGGCGCAGCACGCTGCGCGGGGCGAAGTCGACCAGGCGGCCGTCGGCAAAATAGCAGTCGTGGATGACCTGGGCGGTGGGATCGACGGCCCACGGCACCATCGTGATCGTGCCGGGATCGGCCTTCAGGATCATGTCGCGGTCAGTGGTCGAGATCGCGCGGTCGAAGGCATCGTCGTTCTCCGGCGAATTGCCGGTGACGGTCATGCCCAGCACGATTTCGGGCAGGCGCATGCCGCGGTCTTCGGTAAATTTTACACGTGGCAAAATCTTTCCACGTGCGACGCCGGTCAGGTCGGGCACCAGGCATTCGATTTCGGTGACTCGTTTACCGTTGAGCCACTCGTCCATGTCGTTGTAAGAAAAATTGTCGCGGATAGCCATGATGGTTCTCTGTTCGTTTAGGGATACGCGGACGCGCAAGCGCAGCCCGCAGCGCGCGGGTTGGTCTGAACAGGGACGCTATGGGACGGAGCGTGCCGCCCACTTTTCGCAGGCGGTCATAAGTTCTTCCGTTTCTTGGATTGGAAGCGGGCGCGGCAGGCGTCGCCGAAAGCGCCGAACATCTTCATCGAGTGCGGATTGTGGGCGATGCGCCACTCCGGATGCCACTGGACGGCCAAGGTAAAACCCGGCGAAATCGAGACCGAAAACGCCTCGACCAGTCCATCCTCCGCCACCGCTTCGACCGTCAGGCCGGGGGCGAGGCCGTTGACGCCCTGTCCGTGCAAAGAATTGACCGGGATCTCGTCCAGGCCGAGGATGCCATGCAGCATGCCGCCCGGCGTGATCCTGACCTTGTGCGCATCGCCGTACTGCTCGTCCATGCCCAGTTCGGGATTCTCGCGGTGGTCGAAGTGTCCGGGCACGGACTGCACGGCCTGGAACAGGCTGCCGCCCAGCGCCACGTTCATCTCCTGGAAGCCGCGGCAGATGGCGATGATGGGAATACCGCGCTTGACCGCCTCCCGGATCAGCGGCAGCGTGGTCTGGTCGCGATCCGGGTCCTGCGGCAGGGTCGGATCGAGGACTTCTTCGGAGTAATAGCTCGGGTGCACATTCGATGCCGAACCGGTCAGCATAATGCCGTCGCACAGGTCGAGCATGGTTTCCAGATCCAGTCGTTCGCCCATCGACGGCAGGATCATGGGCGCGCAATCGGCGCCAATGGCGACTGCATCGACATATTTGTGCTGTGCCGCGTGATAAGGATGTTCTCCAAAATCGCGGGTGCAGGCGGGGACGATAACGATCGGGCGCATGTTCTCTACCTTGTGAAGTGAGGCGCACACGAACCATCATACTGCAATCTGATCCGAATGCGAGTGGCCGTTAACCCAGATCAACAAGCGCCGACATTGTGGCCACGCTTTGCTGTGATCTGCTAGTAGGAGTGGTTCCGCTGTTCAGAAACCGATAGCAAAATCTTATCGTCAACTCGGGAAGCATGCCAACACGAACCGACCACTTGGGTTCTCGCCTCCGCGGGAACGACGTAATTGATTGCGTGGTATCTTTGTCTTCTAACACGAACAAGCACGAGGAAACCATGCTGAACCTGAAAGATCCTTCCCTGCTGCGCCAGCAGGCGTACATCGACGGCGAATGGTGCGATGCCATCGAAGGCCAGACCGTGGCGGTGACGAATCCCGCCACCGGCGAATCGCTGGGCACCGTGCCGCACATGGGCGCCCAGGAAACGCGCCGCGCGATCGAGGCCGCGAACGCCGCCTGGCCGGCATGGCGCAAGAAGACCGCGCGCGAACGCGCCCTCATCCTGCGCAAGTGGAACGACCTGATGCTGGAAAACGCGGACGACCTGGCCGCCATCATGACTGCGGAACAGGGCAAGCCGCTGGCCGAAGCAAAAGGCGAAGTCGGCTACGCCGCCTCCTTCTTCGAATGGTTCGGCGAGCAGGCCAAGCGCATCGAAGGCGACGTGCTGGAGTCGCCGGCGCGCGACCGCCGCCTGATCGTGACCAAGGAACCGATCGGCGTCTGCGCCGCCATCACGCCCTGGAACTTCCCGTCCGCGATGATCACCCGCAAGGTGGCCCCGGCCCTGGCCGCCGGCTGCCCGATCGTGCTGAAGCCCGCCGAGCTGACGCCCTACTCCGCGCTGGCCCTGGCCGTGCTGGCCGAACGCGCCGGCGTGCCGAAAGGCGTGTTCTCGGTGGTGATCGGCGATGCGAAGGCGATCGGCGCCGAGATGTGCGCGAATCCGACCGTGCGCAAGCTGAGTTTCACGGGCTCGACCCCGGTCGGCCGGCTGCTGATGGAGCAATGCGCGCCGACCGTGAAAAAGCTGTCGCTGGAACTGGGCGGCAACGCTTCCTTCATCGTGTTCGACGATGCCGACCTCGATGCCGCGGTCGAAGGCGCGGTCGCCTCGAAGTACCGCAACGCCGGCCAGACCTGCGTCTGCGCCAACCGCATCTATGTGCAGGACGGCGTGTACGACGAATTCGCGCGCCGCTTCACCGAGAAGGTCAAGGCGCTGAAGGTCGGCAACGGCATGGAGCCGGGCGTGAACCAGGGTCCGCTGATCGAAGACAAGGCCATCGTCAAGGTCGAAAACCACATCGCCGACGCGCTGTCGAAAGGTGCGAAGCTCCTGTTGGGCGGCAAGCGCCATGAACTGGGGCACAGCTTCTTCCAGCCGACCGTGCTGGCCGACGTCACGCCCGAAATGCTGGTCTCGGAAGAAGAGACCTTCGGTCCGGTGGCGCCGCTGTTCCGCTTCAAAACCGAGGAAGAAGTGATCGCCCTGGCCAACAACACGGAATTCGGCCTGGCTTCCTACTTCTACGCGCGCGATATCAACCGCGTGTGGCGCGTGGCCGAGCAGATCGAGACCGGCATGGTCGGCGTGAACACCGGCCTGATCTCGAACGAGATCGCGCCTTTCGGCGGCGTGAAGCAGTCGGGCCTGGGCCGCGAAGGCTCGAAGTACGGCATGGACGACTACCTGGTCATCAAGTACATCTGCCTGGGCGGGATGTGATCATGGCCGGCGACGACCCATTCGAGTTCGTGCAGGATGCGCCGCTATTCATTGTGCCGCGCACTCTAGAACAGTTGCGTGCCTTTCGGGATGGACCGAAGCTGGCCGACCTGCCGGGCGTGAACCCGTCGCCGGAGCGCGAACGGCTGGCGGTGGTGCTGGACGACCTGGCCACGCGTCTGCTGGCCGGGGTCGAGGCGCATCCGACCAAGTTCTGGGTTTTAAAACAGTTCCAGGAAACGCTGGAGATCGTGCAGGAAGAGGATACCGAAGCACGCGAGCATTTCGGCATGGAGCTCGAGCGGCTGATGGAGATACTCGGGATCGGGAGTTCGGATGGGGTGCTGACGCACTACCTGGGCGGGATTTGAATGCTGCGTATGAAAAAAACCCTTGCCGGCCTGTTGCTAGTCCTGGCATTCGGCAGCGCATGGGCGGATGTCGCCGGGCCCAGCGAAGACTTCCTCAAGGCGCCCGACCGCATTCAGTGGCATGCCGGCGGCCTGTATGACGGCCGTTTCGAAGACGGCACCCGCTTCCAGATCCAGCTCAACTATCCACGGCCGGCCAGCGTGCCGAAGAGCGTCGCGCTTCTTGCCGAGTATTACTGGTATCCGAAACGCTTCACCGGCCAGGTGCTGGTCCTGAACCGCACTGGAGGCAGCGGCAAGACGGTTCAACTGGCCGTGCAGCCGGATTCGCGCGTGCCGGCCAGCGAGAGCTTCACGATCGCGCTGGCGCCGGACATGCTCTCGGGCAGCGGCACCTGGAGCGCGCCCAGGCTGAAAAAACAGATGGCGTTCACCCTGCAGCGCGCCATCGCCTACGATGAGGTCGTCGTGCAGCGGCCGGCACCGCCCGAGGCGCTCGAAGGCGAGCCCGAACGCAAGTTCACGTTCGCGGCCTGGTTCCCGGTCCTGGGCGACGCCGGCGCCGACGCCTGGGTGCGCGAACAGGCGGGCCGCTGCTCGGGCGACCTCGAATGCATGAACCAGATACAGGTGCGCTGGAAGTCGTCATCGCTGCTGTCGCTGGATGCCTCGGTCTGGGAATACAACTACATGGCGGCGCACGGCAACGGTGGTTCGACAACCCGCCAGTACAGCGTGGACAAAGGGCGGCTGACGCCGGCCGGGCTCGACGCATTCGTGGACACGGACCCGGCCTGCGCGGCGAAGATGACGGCGGCGATCGTCGCGCAACTGCATGCGCAACAACTGCCGTGGGCGAATGAATGGGCGAAAAATGCGCCACTCACCCAGCAGTGGCTGAAGTTCATGCCGACTGCGAGCGGGATCGAATTCTCCTTCGATCCATATGAAGTCGGCCCCTATGCGCAGGGGGCGCCCGCGGTGTTCCTGACCCGGGCGCAGCTTGGAAGCTGCCTGCGCAGCCTCCCCGCCGTGGACCAGGCGGGCTAGCGCTCAGTCGCGCTTGTGCTCACGCTTGTACTCGTAGTACTTGCGCGCATCCCCGCGCACCAGCTCCGCCGGATACTTGGCCCGGTTGAGCACCATCTTCTCCTGCACCGCAGCCAGCAGATCGACGTCCAGCTTGTCGGCCAGCCGCACCAGATACACCAGCACGTCGGCCATCTCGTGCCGCACCTCGACCAGCTTGTCCGGCCCCAGTTCATCAAAGCGGCCATGCTGCAGCCACTGGAAATGCTCCAGCAGCTCGGCCGCTTCCACCGTCAAGGCCGAAGCCAGGTTTTTCGGCGTGTGGAACTGGTCCCAGTCGCGCTCGTCGACGAACTGGCGCACCAGCTCGCGCAGCTGCAGCAGATCGCTCACGCCGGGGTCCAGCCGTCCGCGTAGCGCTTCAGCAGCGCATCGTATTTTTCGGTCAGTTCATCGGCGCTGGACACGGTCATGCCGAGGTCGCGCAGCAGGCCGTCCTTCAGGCCGTACACCCAGCTGTGCAGCGTCAGTTCCTGGCCGCGCTCCCAGGCATCCTGCACCACCGTGGTCTGGGCGCAGTTGATCACCTGCTCGGCCACGTTCAGCTCGACCAGGCGGTCGTGGGCGTCGGTCGGCTGCACGATCTCGCCCAGGTAGCGACCGTGCTTGTGCTTGACGTCCTGCACGTGGCGCAGCCAGTTGTCGGTCAGGCCGACCCGGCGACCGGTCAGGGCCGCATGCACGCCGCCGCAGCCGTAATGGCCGCAGACGATGACGTGCTTCACCTTCAGCACATCGATGGCGAACTGCAGCACCGACAGGGAATTCAGGTCCGAGTGCACGACCACGTTCGCCACGTTGCGATGGACGAACATCTCGCCCGGCATCATGCCCAGCAGTTCGTTGGCGGGCACGCGGCTGTCCGAGCAGCCGATCCACATGTATTCCGGCGCCTGCTGCGCGGCCAGCGATTGGAAGAAATCGGGCTGCTTGGCGACGACCGATTCGGCCCAGGCGCGGTTCTTGGCGAACAGCTCCCTGGTGATAGGTTTGGAGTTAGGCATCTGATTCGACCTTGCGTTTAAGTCAACTGTTCATGCAAAAAAAACCGCTGGGACTCGCGCCATCCAGCGGTTGGTGACTTCTTACTCGAAGAAGTCCTTCACTTTGTCCATCCAGCCCTTGCTTTGCGGGCTGTGCTTCGCACCGCCCTCCTTGGTCAGGCGCTCGAATTCCTTCAGCAGGTCTTTCTGCTTGTCGGTCAGCTTGACCGGGGTCTCGACCAGCACGTGGCAGAACAGGTCGCCCGCGTAGCCGGAGCGTACGCCCTTCACGCCCTTGCCCTTCAGGCGGAAGGTCTTGCCGGTCTGGGTGCCTTCCGGGATGGTGAAGGACACCTTGCCGGCCAGGGTCGGGACTTCGATCTCGCCGCCCAGTGCCGCCTTGGTGAAGGAGATCGGCATTTCGCAATGCAGGTCGTCGCCTTCGCGCTGGAACACTTCGTGCGGCTTGATATGGATCTCGACGTACAGGTCGCCCGGCGGCCCGCCGTTGGTGCCCGGTTCGCCGTTGCCCGAGGAGCGGATCCGCATGCCGTTGTCGATACCGGCCGGGATCTTCACTTCCAGGGTCTTGTTGCGCTTGATGCGTCCGGCGCCGCCGCAGGCTGCGCAGGGTTCCGGAATGATCTTGCCGCTGCCGTGGCACTTCGGGCAGGTCTGCTGGATCGAGAAGAAGCCCTGCTGCATGCGCACCTGGCCGTGGCCGGCGCAGGTCGTGCAGGTGACCGGCTGGGTGCCGGGCTTGGCGCCGCTGCCGTGGCAGGTGTCGCACTTGTCCCAGCTCGGCACGCGGATCGTCGTGTCGAAGCCGCTTGCTGCCTGCTCCAGCGTGATCTCGAGGTTGTAGCGCAGGTCGGCGCCGCGGTACACCTGCGGGCCCGAGCTGCGGCCGCGTCCACCGCCGAAAATATCGCCGAAGATGTCGCCGAAGGCATCGCCGAAACCGCCGGCGCCGCCGCAGCCGCCGCCCATGCCGCTGTTCGGATCGACGCCCGCGTGACCGTAACGGTCGTACGCTTCGCGCTTCTCCGGATTGGTCAGCATCTCGTAGGCTTCCTTGACCTCCTTGAACTTCTCCTCCGCTTCCTTGTTATCCGGATTGCGGTCGGGGTGGTACTTCATCGCGAGCTTGCGATAAGACTTCTTGATCTCGTCTTCCGACGCAGTCTTGGCGACCCCGAGGATCTCGTAAAAATCACGCTTTGCCATTTGTCGGCACCTTGCTGTCTACTGAAACTGAACTGTCTGTGCAAAAAAACCGAGCCGGGCACCAGAAGGCTGCATCGGCTCGGGAGATTCCGCGAGGATGGCGGGATGCCGCACCGGCCATCCCTTAACCCTCTATTTTGACATTACTTGGCGTCTTTGACTTCCTTGAAGTCGGCGTCGACCACGTCATCGTCGGCCTTGGCGCCCGATTCAGCACCCGGCTGTTGCGCGCCAGCCGCACCTGCCGCGCCAGCTTGCTGGCCCTGCATGTCGGCGTACATCTTCTCGCCCAGCTTTTGCGCAGCGGTCGACAGCGCGGCCACCTTGGCGTCGATCTCGGCCTTGTCGCCCGATTTGATCGAGGCTTCCAGGTCGCTGATCGCAGCTTCGATCTTTTCCTTCTCGCCGCCTTCCAGCTTGTCGCCGTATTCGGTCAGGGACTTGCGGGTCGAGTGCACCAGTGCGTCGGCCTGGTTGCGCGACTCGGCCAGTTCCTTGACCTTCTTGTCTTCTTCCGCGTTCAGCTCGGCGTCCTTCACCATCTTCTGGATCTCGTCTTCCGACAGGCCCGAGTTCGCCTTGATGGTGATCTTGTTTTCCTTGCCGGTGGCCTTGTCCTTCGCGCCCACGTGCAGGATGCCGTTGGCGTCGATGTCGAAGGTCACTTCGATCTGCGGGGTGCCGCGCGGTGCCGGCGGGATGCCTTCGAGGTTGAACTCGCCCAGGCCCTTGTTGCCCGCTGCGATTTCACGCTCGCCCTGGTAGACCTTGATGGTCACGGCCGGCTGGTTGTCGTCGGCGGTCGAGAACACCTGCGAGAACTTGGTCGGGATCGTGGTGTTCTTGTGGATCATCTTGGTCATCACGCCGCCCAGGGTTTCGATACCCAGCGACAGCGGGGTCACGTCCAGCAGCAGCAGGTCCTTGCGGTCACCGGCCAGCACCGAGCCCTGGATCGCAGCGCCGACAGCGACTGCCTCGTCCGGGTTCACGTCCTTGCGCGGATCCTTGCCGAAGAACTCTTTAACTTTCTCCTGCACCTTCGGCATACGGGTCATGCCGCCGACCAGGATGATGTCGTCGATGTCCGACACCTTCACGCCCGCATCCTTGATGGCGACGCGGCACGGCTCGATGGTCTTGTTGATCAGTTCTTCAACCAGCGACTCCAGCTTGGCGCGGGTGATCTTCAGGTTCAGGTGGACCGGCGCGCCGTTCGCCATGGCGATGTACGGCTCGTTGATCTCGGTCTGCTGCGAGGACGACAGCTCGATCTTCGCGCGCTCGGCCGAAGCCTTGATGCGCTGCAGGGCGATCGGGTCCTTCGACAGGTCGAGGCCGTTGATCTTCTTGAACTCGTCGATGATGTAGTCGATGATGCGCTGGTCGAAGTCTTCGCCGCCCAGGAAGGTGTCGCCGTTGGTCGACAGCACTTCGAACTGCTTCTCGCCATCGACGTCGGCGATCTCGATGATCGACACGTCGAAGGTGCCGCCGCCGAGGTCATACACGGCGATCTTGCGGTCGCCCTTGTCGGTCTTGTCCAGGCCGAATGCCAGCGCAGCCGCGGTCGGCTCGTTGATGATGCGCTTGACGTCCAGACCGGCGATGCGGCCGGCGTCCTTGGTTGCCTGGCGCTGCGAGTCGTTGAAGTAAGCCGGCACGGTGATCACGGCTTCGGTGACTTCTTCGCCCAGGTAGTCCTCGGCGGTCTTCTTCATCTTGCGCAGCACTTCAGCCGAGATCTGCGGCGGCGCCAGTTTCTTGTCGCGCACGCCGACCCACGCATCGCCGTTGTCGGCCTTGGTGATCGAGTACGGCATCAACGAGATGTCCTTCTGGACTTCCTTCTCGTCGAATTTGCGGCCGATCAGGCGCTTGACTGCGAACAGGGTGTTCTTCGGGTTGGTCACGGCCTGGCGTTTCGCCGGCGCGCCGACAAGGATCTCGCCATCTTCCTGGTAGGCGATGATCGAAGGGGTAGTACGAGCGCCTTCAGCATTCTCGATGACCTTCGGCTGACCATTTTCCATGATCGCAACGCATGAGTTGGTGGTGCCCAGGTCGATACCGATGATTCTGCCCATAATATATTTTCCTTTTTTGGTACTAAGTTTTCAGATGTGTCGAATATAGGGAAATACTGCGTGCTTTCAAGGCCTTGAAGAGCCCATTCGCAACAATTATTTCGGCTGTGCAGCAGTCACGATGGCCGGACGCAGCAGGCGGTCGGCGATCATGTAACCTTTTTGCAACACTGCAACCACGGTATTCGCTTCCTGCTCCGACGGCACGACGGCCACGGCCTGGTGCTTGTTCGGATCCAGCTTGTCGCCCGGCTGCGGCATCACTTCGACCAGACGGTTCTTTTCGAAGGCGGCGGTGAGCTGCTTGAGCGTCATCTCGACGCCTTCCTTGATCGAGTCCACGGTAGGCGCTTCGACCTTCAGGGCCATTTCGAGGCTGTCGCGTACCGGCACCATGGCCTCGGCAAAGCTTTCGATGGCAAATTTATGCGCCTTGCTCACGTCTTCCTGGGCACGGCGGCGGATATTTTCCGCATCGGCTTTCGCGCGCATGAAGGCGTCGTGCATCTCGGCCAGCTTGGCTTCGGTAGCGCTCAGCTGTTCTTCGAGGCCGGCTTCCGACGACTGCGCCTGGCCCGCGTTCGCTGCGCCGGCATTCGCGGCGGCGTCGGTTTCCGGCTGGTTGGATACCTCTTGGTTTTCTTGGTCTTGCATCGAAAAAACTCCTAGAATCAAGGACTTGGCTGATTGATTGACTTGTCCTGCTTATCACACGGGCCCCATATGGGGTGTTCCCCTACGTTTTCAAGGGGAATTGCAGATCAAACACGTGTATATCGCGTCATTTTTTGTTACAAGATTTACGCGGCAGCAGAACCCCACAGCCATTGGCCGTTTTACCATGTTTCCAAATTGGAACAGGGGAAAGATCATGAGACTGCATCTGATCAGCGGCGCCGTGCTGGTCTGGACCGCGCTGGCGCTGGCAGCGATCTGCCTGGCGGAGCTGGGCGCGACGCCGCAAAACGTGCCATTTTAGCAGTTTCGTGTGCGTGGGCATGCCGCTGAAGCCACTGGCTTCAACGGCCCCCACGTTCAACGCCGCGTTAAGCGCCCAAGCGTGCCGCGTGTTCCCGCGCTACCTCGGCGTCTTTTTTCTGCCCCTCGCGCTGCGACGGGCTCATCATGGTGGGCCAGCCGATCAGGTGCTGTTCGGCGATTTCCGCCAGCCCCGTGATCCAGACCGGATTGTCGTTCAGGCAGGGAATGTAGTGGTATTCCTGGCCGCCATTGGCCTCGAAATCGTGGCGCACTTCCATATTGATCTCTTCCAGCGTCTCCAGGCAGTCGCTGGTGAAGCCCGGGCACATCACGTCGATGCGCTTGACCCCCTCGCGCGCCAGCTGCTGCACGGTCGGCGCGGTATAGGGCTGCAGCCACTCGGCGCGCCCGAAACGTGACTGGAAAGTGACCACGTACTGGTCCGGCGACAGGCGCAGGCGCGCCGCCAGCAGGCGCCCGGTGCGCTGGCATTCGCAGTGGTAGGGATCGCCGAGCATCAGGGTGCGCTTGGGCACGCCGTGGAAGCTCATCACCAGCTTGTCGCCGCGGCCATGGGTTTCCCAGTAATCGAGCACCGAATCGGCCAGCGCCTCGATATAGCCTTCATGGTCGTGGTAGTGCTTCACCAGGCGCAGTTCCGGAATGTTGCGCACCTGGCGGTAATGGGCATACACGGCGTCCCAGATCGAGGCGGTGGTGGTGCCCGAGTACTGCGGATAGGCCGGCAGCACCACGATGCGGTCGACGCCGCGCGCCTTCAGCTCGTCGAGTACCTGCGGCAGCGGCGGCGAGCCGTAGCGCATCGCCATCGCCACCTCGACATCTTCATGGCCGCGCTCTTCGAGCAGCGTCTGCAGCTTGACCGCCTGGCGCGTCGTGTAGACCTTCAGCGGCGAGCCTTCGCGGGTCCAGATCATCGCGTACTTCTGCGCCGATTTACCCGAGCGGAAAGGCAGGATGACCAGGTTCAGGATCAGGTTCCAGACCGCGCGCGGGATCTCGACCACGCGCGGGTCCGACAGGAATTCCTTCAGATAGCGCCGCACCGCCTTGCGCGTGGGCGCATCCGGCGTGCCGAGGTTGACCAGCACGACGGCGCTCTTGGCGATCGTGCCATGGGTGTGAGGCGGTTCTTTTCGGAATGGCATAGTGGGGCGGAGGCGGCTCGGGCCTCCATTATATTGACGATTTTGCCGAAACAGAAACCGGCGCGGACGGCGCCGGCCTCGGTCAGGACGCTAGCAACTCGCGTGCGTGCTTGCGCGTGGTCTCGGTGATTTCGATGCCGCCCAACATGCGCGCCACCTCTTCCACCCGCTCCTTCTTGTCCAGCACGTCGATGCGCGAGACCGTCTTGCCCTCGTAGGTCGTGCCCTTGGCCACCTGGAAGTGCTGGTTGGCCTGGCTCGCCACCTGCGGCAAGTGGGTCACGCACAGCACCTGGCGGTTCTGGCCGAGGCGCTTGAGCAGGCGCCCCACCACTTCGGCGACGCCGCCGCCGATACCGGTATCGACCTCGTCGAAGATCAGGGTCGGCACCGTGGTCGCGTGCGCGGTGATCACGGCGATCGCCAGCGAGATACGCGCCAGTTCGCCGCCCGAAGCCACTTTGGCCAGCGGACGCGGCGCCACCCCGGCGTGGCCGGCGACCAGGAACTCGACCTGCTCCAGTCCGTACACCGCCGGCTCGCAGGGATTCAGCGCGACGACGAAGCGGCCACCGCTCATCGACAGTTCCTGCATCGCTTCCGACACCTGCTCGCTCAGGCGCTTGGCGGCTTCCTGGCGCGTGACGGACAGTTTGGCGGCCGCTTCCATGTAGGCGCCCTTGGCCTTTTCTTCCTGGCGGCGCAGGCCCTCGACGTCGCTGGCGTCGGCCAGCTGCTGCAGCTTGGCTTTCAAGGTCGCGTGCTCGTCCGGCAGTTCTTCCGGCGTCACGCGGAACTTGCGCGCGGTGCTGTGGATCGCATCCATGCGCGCATCGACCTGGGCCAGGCGCTCGGGATCGAGCTCGACCTTGTCGATGTAGTCGTTCAGCGCGTACACCGCTTCCTGCAGCTGGATGCGGGCCGGCTCCATGCAGTCGAGCACGTTCTGCAGGCCGGCGTCGACGTCGACCAGCTTGGTCAGCTTCTGGTTCAGTGAAGAGAGTTGCGACAGGATCGGCTGCTCGGCTTCCGAGATCGCATTCAGCGCTTCCTGCGCGCCTTCGAGCAGGCTGGCGGCGTGCGACAGGCGGCTGTGCTCGTTGGCGATTTCCAGCCACTCGCCCGGCTTCACGGCCAGCTTATCCAGCTCGCTGACCTGCCATTCGAGCCGCTCGCGTTCGAGCAGCACGTTCCGGGCGTTGGTTTCGAATTCCTCGCGCTGGCGGGCCAGTGCGCGCCACGCCTTGTAGCTGGTGGCGACCGCCTGCAGCTGCAGCGTCGAATCCGGGTTGCGTACGGCGATCTGGTTGTCCAGCAGCGCGCGCTGGGCGTCCTGCTTGAGCAGCGACTGGTGCGCGTGCTGGCCGTGGATGTCGACCAGCATTTCGCCGAGTTCGCGCAGCTGGCCGGCGGTGGCGGCGATGCCGTTGATGTAGGCCTTCGAGCGGCCGGCATTGTCGATCACCCGGCGCAGCAGCGCGCCGCCTTCCTCGACGGCGAATTCGTTCTGCTCGAGCCAGCTCCCGGCGGCCGGCGTGACGGCGAAGTCGGCGCTGATGTCGGCCTTGGCCGCGCCTTCGCGCACCATGCTGGCTTCGCCGCGTCCGCCCAGCGCCAGCTGCAGCGCATCGATCAGGATCGATTTGCCGGCGCCGGTCTCTCCGGTGAAGACCGTGAAGCCATTCGAGAACTCGAGTTCGATCGTGTCGACGATGACGAAGTCACGGATGGTCAGTGTGCGCAACATGAAAAAACAGGTCTCCTGAGGATCTTGTTGATTATTTCAGCTTGCCGTCGCTGGACGGATACTCGTTCCAGTGCAGCTTTTCGCGCAGGGTGTGGTAATAGCTCCACCCCTCGGGATGCAGGAAGGTGATGGTGTTCGGCGACCGCGAGATCATGATCTGGTCGCCGTGCTGCAGGCTCGTGAAAGTCTGCATGTCGAAGTTCACGCTGATGTCGCGGCCATTCATGATCTCGACCACGATGTCGCTGGTGTCCGGCACCACGATCGGGCGGTTCGACAGCGCGTGCGGTGCGATCGGCACCAGCACGATGCCGGCCAGGGTCGGGTGCAGCAGCGGACCGCCGGCCGACAGCGCGTACGCGGTCGAGCCGGTGGGCGTGGAAATGATCAGGCCGTCCGAGCGCTGGTTGTACATGAAGGCGCCGTCCACCGTGACCTTCAGCTCGGCCATGCCGGCGCCGGAACCACGCGCCACCACCACGTCGTTGACCGCGACCGAGCAGTGCATCTCCTTGCCGTCGCGGACCACGCGCGCCTCCAGCAAAGTACGCTCCTCGGCGCGCGCCTTGCCGCTGAGGATTTCGGCCAGCACCGGCAGCATGCGGTCGATCGGGATGTCGGTCATGAAGCCGAGACGGCCCTGGTTGATGCCGATGAGCGGCACGTGATAGCGAGCCAGCTGGCGCGCCACGCCCAGCATGGTGCCGTCGCCGCCGACCACGATCGCGGTGCCGGCCTGCTCGCCGATCTCGTCCATCGTCATCGCGTCGACGTCGGTGACCTTGACGTGGCCGGCGGTCTCGGATTCCAGCACGGGCCGGTAACCGGCGCCGCGCAAAAAGTCGACGATGGCCTGCACCGGCTCGTCGATCCCGGCGGTGTTGTGCCGCACGACCAGCGCGATGGTTTTTTGCGTTTCGGACGTAGCGGACATAGGGAAATCTCGGCGGTAATGAAAAACGACACGGGGGAGATTAACCGATTCTCCCGGCTTCTGCCATCCGCCGCTCAGCAATTACTGTACAAACGCACAGTATATTTGGGCGGCGCAGATCCGGCAAGATTCAAGGGAACTTAATGGGTTACCCCAACTCCCACCGTAGCCACGATGGCAACGAAGAGCGACAGCATGTGCAGGAGCATCAGCACCATCCAGCGTAGCGCCGTCAGCTTGCGCGAGCCGCCATACACCCGGCGCATCGCTGTCGGCAGATAGAATACCAGCCACAGGCCCAGAAGCTTGCCGACCAGGGGAACGCCCGCCGGAATCAGGATCAGCAGGGTCAGCATCAGGAAGGCAAAGGCGTTGGTGTGCAGCGCGAACAGCAGGTGCTCGCCGTAGCGCTTGCCCGTGCCCAGGTAGAGGATCTTGAGGTAGAGGGCGAACAGGGGCATCATCGCGAACACCGCATAGGGCGCGTAGCTGAAGAAAGCCTTCTTGAGCTTGGCGCCATTGTCGTCGCCGGCGACAGTGACGACCTTCTCGATCTTGTCCATGATGCCGGGACTGTCGTCGCCAAGGTCCTTCTTGATGTCTTTCAGCACGGCATCCGCGTCGCTGCGCGCCTGCTCGGCGGCCGGCGGATCGTCGCTTTCGTTCTCGTCCGCTTTGGCGGCCGCGGCAGTCCGTGCATGGGTGGACGGCGGTGCAGTCTGCTTCTTGCTCTGCTGGTCGGTGACGACCACCGGCACGCCGTTCAGCTTGACGCCACCGACATGGCGGTCGACGTCCATGAACTTGAAGACGGCAAAGAAGATCAGACTGAAGGTCAGATAGACGCGCAGCGGTTCGATGTAGCGCACGCGGCGGCCCTGCAGGTACTCAAGGCTCAGCACGCCCGGCTTGAACAGCAGCAGCTTCATCGTCTGCAGCAGCTTGCCCTCGAGCGCCACGTAATGGCCGATGAATTCGTGCAGGAATTCGCGCGTGCTGGGCGGATGCAGCACCGTCTCCTGGCCGCACTGGTGGCAGAAATTTCCGGACACGCTGGCCCCGCAATTCGGGCAGTCGCTGGCGGCATGGTGGAGGTCGACTTCAGAGTTCACGGTAGTCCCTGGAAACGGCACACAAAATGGCATGTTAACCATTTAATTGCAAAAAAGCATCATTATGTTTGTATTCAATTGCGCGACCTGCTTTCAGGCTGCGCGTTAGGCTTTAAGCAATTTGAGCATGTCACAGGAGAACGTCATGGTAGAAGAAGCCAAGGACCGGGTCGTCAACACCGACCGCAAGATCGA